>JAAUYG010022623.1_pt1 | contig 25971 bp, 8 predicted proteins | sample 7278091 | NCBI WGS metagenome assembly JAAUYG01 (sample SAMN14350201, study PRJNA611818) | marine sediment metagenome | isolation source: surface marine sediment (0.6m) | place: French Polynesia: Moorea | collected 2018-08 | reverse complement strand
GAATGGCCTTTGCAAAGGCAGTAGTTGGGACAACTTTGTATCTGATGGTCCTGTTCATCGTCCATTTCTTTATGGCATTGAATTACGCCATCCACAATATTTTTGGGATGTACACAGGTGTTTTGGCTCGCACATTTAAGTAACCCCTTACATGTCTTGACCTTGCAGTTGACCTCATCTTCTCCATTTGGACAATGAAATACCCCGTCACACACTGAATACAGTTCAATGCAATATGACATGGGACACTTAAAATGCAATGGACAGTGGAACTTTTGACAATTGAGCAGATGCCCTCCATTTCTACAGTGTTTCATACTGAGTTTGGTATCTTTCTCAAAAAGGCATAAAGCTGTGGTCGGAAAGCAATGGAAGGAGCCCTGGCCACAGGAACTCAAATTCGAAGACCAGCATCTGGTGCTCGCAAAGTTGACAAAGTTCACCCTCAATCTGGTAACGTCATGCCAATATTCATCCGCTTGATTATGTTGGCAGTCAGGGACAAGGTCATTAACCATTTTGACAGAAATTGTCTGTGTGGGGTTACAGTGAAAAATGCCTTGGTAAATTTTTTCCTTGTTTCTAGCTGTTCTGATGAAATCACTTGGGTTATAACGTCTCCGGCAGAGAATCTCATCAGATCCATCCAGGCAATCCTGTTTGTGGTCACATAACCTACTCCAGGATACACATCCTCCTCCAATGCACTGGAAATAATGGACAGAACAGAAACATTCTGGCTTTTGGCAGATCTCTTGGCAGAAACCACCTGTGGGAGTTTCATCTACGTGAGATACATGGCATACGCTGCAGTTGTTTTTATCTGCTTTATCTTCACAGTGGGATATCCCATCACACTGGTACGTGTTGAGTATACATGTCCCATCTTCACACTGGAAATGCCCTGGGAGACAAGTGGAATTGTTTATCTGATTTACCTCATGCTCTAACACGGCAGTGTTCCTCTTTAAAGGGAAGGGGTCTTGACATAAAACTTCCGTATCTGTCTTGTAATTAAGAAATTGTGCCAGCACGTTAACATCTGTAACAATAATGCAGAATCTACGGCTGTCTGGTTCCTCCTGCAAATCATTCAAAAACCAAATTCCGATGAAGTCTTCTCTTCCGTATATCAGTGGAATATAGAAACCTACTTCATCAACTTGTTTAACTGTGAGGATCTTTCTTCCAATTAATTGTGTTTGTACGTAGTCAACTATATTGCCACTGTTGCTATATGAGACATTCGTAAATTCGAAATAGACAAACGACACGCAAACATCACGTATTGGCTTATTCAACATTTGTGTGTGAAAGAATCCACTGGAACATTCCCATTCAGAGCGATGCCGTGGAATACCAGAGGCGCTGTAATTCTTTCCATACTCACACAGCACCAATGGCTCCTCGATTTCCATGTGGCATGGAATTTTGACCCAGAATGGGGTTACAGTGTTCCAAAGATACAGGGCAGTACAGTTGTTGTCGCCCATACTGTTAGGCTGCATCGTTTCAAATGTTCGCTTTATAGTTGCTGTCCATGATTTGGCAGCACCAGTTATATTTGACATCAAATGCGATGATTCTGAAGATATTGGTGAGGGAAATGTAAGCCACTGCCCAAAAGCATAAGGGGTCCCATCAGTCCACTGGAACGGGCTGATATCCTGAAATATGGCGTATATCAGGGTTAACACTCTGCCGGAAAGTTATACAAGTTTTTACTTACCCATACCAATTCTGCCTTATCAGAGTCATATGCGAGTATGCATAAGGTTCTGGTGTCATTGGCCACTAGAGCCTTTTAGCCTTACGTTACCTTCCTCATATGGTAAGGCAACCAAGTACTTCAGAACCTCAAAGGTACAACCACCCTTTAGCATCATCTATATGACGCATTGTGTAAAATGCTCTGATAAGTGCCAAAATTTTACTCATCGAAAGCAAGCAGGTAATAAAGATTAGATGGCCATTGGTTGAATATATAAGTACTTCGCCATCACAGTGATGAAAGAACTAAACAGTGGTATGATTGGTTCTGGCTGTCTGTCTGTATTGTCCTATAAGCACAGCTACTACTCACATTGGGAGTATCTGTGCTTGTATGGCGGCCAGAGTCATTTTGGTCTCGTTTTGGTAGATGGTCTCAGCCAATCAAAAGCAGTTCCGGTCAACCACCCCAAACCAATCATACCACTGTTACGTGCTATCGTCACTGTGATGGCGAACTAGTTATACATGCAAGCAATGGCCATCTAGTCCGAATTACTCATCTGCTTTACTTGAACAAAATTTCAGGCACTTCTCAGAGCATTTTACCCAATGGGCTATATATACGATGCCAAAGGGTGGTTATATTTTTTAGAAGTATTCCGTTGCTTTACTATATAAGGAAGGTGATGACCTATAAACTGGTGTTGCGGTCAATTAAGCCAGATACGTGCCTGGTCGCTCGCATATGGCTCTGATAAGCCAGAATGGCTCTCTGGAACGGCGGCTGGTTGGTTGGCCGAAAATTTAAAATGTGTTAAATGTGCAGAATGAATATGATTGCTTCTGTGGACCATTACGTGGAAACTGTGGTTAGTCCATGGTCCGGTTAGTACATTTTTCAGTTCTCTGCTCGCTATCCTTCAATGCAGTAAAGGCAAGGCTCGTGCCTCTACAGCGAGTTAGACCATGGAGGAATAGTTAAAGAAAAGATTCGTAGAAGGAAGCCAGCAACTATTGAAGTAGGATCTGGAAAACATCAGTTTCGAAACACTCCAAATGCAGCAAACGACCCTCAAATTATCTGAATATGTCCAACATACAATGTCCTGCAATGCCCTAATTCAACATTCTGTCCATTTCGCTCTAAAATGACTTACCGGTATTTTCAGTGTAATCAAATAAGTAAATAACAGGGTTTTTGGTGTAATTGAAATTCATACCTTCCATAAAATTCATTACTAGAACATTTTCAATAACAATAACAATTTGTTTGGATGGATGGTGGATAGCTACCTTTCTAAAAAAAAAAAATAAGAAAACACGCTATGCACACAACAGAGGACAAACTTGAGACGGGACCTTTCAGCGAGAAAATAAGAATGACTAGGGGTGCAGTCTTGCAATCTTAAACTTATAACACAATTTAACAGAGAGTTAAACCATGGAGGAATAGATGAAATATCCCATGTTGTATCTGTATGATATTAACAGGAGTCAAAACAAACACTAATCCTTAACGGTAATTCCCCCATGTGTAAGTTTAAGTTTATGCCAATTGTAGAGTGCTCATTTCTACTAATTGTATTCAATGGCGCTGTACAACAATAATCTTTACAGTTAAACATTAATTACAGTTTGAAAACACGACAAAATAAGTAAGTTTTAAGATTCTTTTTAAAGATAGTTAAACGTTTGCAATTTCTTAGATGGTCTGGTAAGACGTTCCACAGCTTAGGTCCGGCAACACCGAACGACCTGTCAATTACCAACTATAAAACATCACTATAGAACTAGCCACTATGGGGTATGGCTCTTACTCGCCTGTACGAGGCACGGGCCTTGCTTTTTACTGCATTGAACAAATGTTGAAGGATCTTGAGCAGAGAACTGAAATATGGACTAGCTGGCCGACTATTCCAGCAGCCTCGGGAATTAAAGCAGTAGAGGTGCTGTCTATGCATGCTAGATGACATTGGGAATTTTGCTTTTATGGAAAAGGTCTGGGTTTGAATAGCCCCCTTCTTTGGCAAAAACAAAAACTAAATTTCCGTGATCATCTTACATGGAGGATGGACCTCCTTAACTTGGCACAAATAAGTGCATTATGTTATTGGCTTCGCAGTTACTTCTTAACCTTTTGGTTTGCCAAGGACACAAAAGGGTGTGGGGGTTATTCATCTACCTCATCCGAAGTACTGTAATTTTATATTGCTTAGCCGATACTTACCGTGCTGGAACCTACAAGACCAAGGAACATGATTCTGTGATCCACGCAATATGGTGAAAGGAGTTGGACTATGACTTTCCACTCAACGTCACTATTTAGGCTGAGTAGATCCCATCCGTGGCTGATGCATGTACTGCGTGCTGCATGCCAGGAAATGTTCCTTCCTTGAATCCAATGTAAGACATGGCACCTGCTGGGGACAGCTGTATCGCCTTCTCCACAGGCAACAACCTGCATCGTCTCTAAAATATGAGGCAACTCGAAATGATGTCTCGTCTCCAATTCCCAAGGTACGCCATCCACTCTTGAGTACTTGAAGATCAAACTAGGTGGTGGGAAGCCTATAGTGAGTTTCAGATTTGTCCAGAACGTAACACTGTGCCAAACCGCAGACGTACGGTAGATAGCATCACTAAAATAGAAGACCGAAGGCTCTTGAAACTGTAAAATTATTGGCCATTCACATTTGTGATGTTCGATTTCAGTTTCAGAAAATTGATCTATAAATAGTGTGCCAGATGCACCACCAGCTATAGGTAAAACTGCAATAAGATATGATATCGTACTGTAAAAGGTATCATGATATATCGGGGACACCAATATTACTAGATTTCGTGGTGGCTTAATAGCCAGAAATCCACATTTATCTAGATTATATGCAACTTTAGAGGATCGTCCTGTCAGAAAGGTGTTGGCCATGGCATTGTCAATACCAATGCATGTCACCCGTGTCACCTGCCATGCAACACTAACCATGTGGCTACATTTGTTCCTCTTATTGGTGCCAAGCTGGGTAGTCTCAAATGATATGTAAGCTGCGGTCGTTTGCTGAGGTCCACGGGGTAAGTGACATGTGTGGGTTCCTGTGTTTTGTATGTTATCCGCTAGTGATATTAAGACTTTGCAGAAAGAAGATTTATGTTTGAGGCCAAACTCCAGCATCTCCACAGAGAACAGCGTTTGATACTTAATCATCAACCACCTCACATCTGTCTTCCTGTCACTCACGAGGCGATATATCCGAAAACAGCACTCGGATTTTGTCAGTTTTTCTCCAGCCATAAGCAGCTCTGGGCATGGCGGTGTAAAATACCCACTGCTACCAGTGATGTGGGTTCCAGTAGGATTCAACACTCCCAGACATTCACTAGTCCTATAAGTAATGGAAAAAATAATATTGTCAACCTTCGGGTAAGTCCTCACTGCGATCAGTATACCCTTGCCTACATCCCACCCACCCTGTTCCGTGATAGTTTGTAGCATAGCTACTCCCTCTGGAGTGCAAAAAGCTGCTTTCAGCTGCATTTTCACGAGATGCACACCATGTAGTATCATTTTGGTGCTGCTTTGTAGTAGATACAAGCCAGATATATCACAATTCTCTGCAGCCCCAGCAAACGACATGTCGTCCACTTTAATATATATATTAATACCTGTCTGATAATTAGGTGTTGAAAAACTGAACAAATGTACAATGGGCCTGTGTGTTGGAATAAAGTCTATGGTTCCACCTGCTTCATTCAGAACATCTGTATTTACTGAGAAACAGGACTTCCCAGGACATTCTAAGAGCACATGATGAAAGAACAGAAGGATTGTCACATTATTAATGAGTGTATTCAACCACGCTACTGTGAGATCTCCCAAGGAGCTGGTAATATTAATATGTGCCATATTGACACAGGAAAGTGAATGCAGTATCATATAATGAGATGCGAAGCCTCCAGGTGTCACAATACCGTAGCTGGGACCATCAAAGATCTTCAGATTGTCGTTTTCTCTGTTTCTGCAGTCCTGTTGTGGTATATATATGTTCACTGCCCTCAGATCAAAGAAGCCACCAACAAACTGTTTGGCTTTAAAACTCCAGATTCTAACTACTTCCTGAATAAGTATGTACTGTCGTCCAGGTAAAACAGTATGTGTCAAAATGGTATCTAAATACATAAGAGGAAAAATCCTTGCATCCGTTACATCTGCCGAGTGCAGAGAGCACGTCAACGTACGTTTGTAGTCTGGGGCCATTCTAATGTGCAAAATCTGCAAAATATTGTACCACATATCATGAATCGACTCGGCTGACTCACAAATTCTCTGTCCAGAGTCGCCTGTCATTGAACCAAAGTTCTGGTTGCCACGACTACGATCTTGGCAACTACTCTCGTCTTTGAAAAGAGGCGAATATCCCTCACACGTTCTCTGAAAAAATACTTGATTTCCCCCAATATCATATCCCGTTGTTGCTTTCATACTTTTCAGGCATTTCTCAAGTAGAAATGGCGATATGACATTTATGATTTGATCCAGGGAGTCCGAACTGCAGATTACGTGATCGGTTGGTACATAGACAACAATTTGCAGTCCAGTGGACATGTTTCCATTTGGACGTTCATATGCAAAGTCGCCATACCACTCGATCAAACTACCCAAGGATATTCGGCTTCCATGCCACCAATGCTGAATGGCAAATTGCATGTGAAGTTTTGTGCCAATTGTTCTCGCGCCCCATGTTCTGTCCGAAAAATAAAACGAGCGCAGAAAACGAGAACTAACAAGCATTCCAGTCGTTGTGTTCAGCTGCCCCTTAACTTGATACTCCAGAAGGAGGGAGAAAAGGTTACTGCCATTACTTGATTCTGTATGTCTAGAATACGTATGGATTTCAACAGTTTTATTTGGAGTGAACAGCGTCTCCTGGAGAGGGTTCCCACAGAGGGTTGTCAGGGTGGTATCCTGGCTCTTCAGTACGATATCATTAAAACCACATCCTATGTACTCCGCATGATCAAAATTTTCCTTAAGTGACAAGAAGCTTACGTTGAAATGTAACTTGTGAGGAGCCGTAATTTTATAGATGGCCCTACTTGTGTTTGAAGTGCGAAGACTGGTCCCCCTGATGGTGAGCTTGCCACAGATCGTTCGTGATTCCGGCACACTGGATTGGAAGCCTGCATCTGTGTGTGTCTGGATAGGACAGATCACAGCGATGCCTTTCTGCAATCTCATGAAGCTCAAATGCAGATACATCGCTAATGATCTCCCAGGTAAAGAATCTACTGTAATAGCCCTTCCTTGTATCTCTCGCAAATGTGACACCCATGGTTTCAACGTCCCATTTGTCTGCAACCAGAGTAGAGAAATAAAGAAGAGCAAAGGAATGCCATAGGTATCAGCCATAATTTATGATTTTCTTTAGCTTGATGATTTTATCCAAGCAATACACAAATTAATTGTTGCAAACGCCCTGGAGCTGATAGTCAAAATGCTGATGGGGTTCATCGGTTGTCAAGAAGGTGAAAGATTGAAAGGAAAGCTCACTTGTTTCTTTAACTCAGCTTAACTCTGTCAGGCAAAGATAATTGAAGCGGAGGATGTGGCGTCCGTCTGTGATCTGTTAAATGGCATTTTCAAGACGCCGATGCATGAATCGGTATTGTGTTACTATTGTCACTCCAGAGATCTTCAGTCTTTGCCACAAATCAGTTTTTCTTAGAAATAATAATCTCAGACTGTCAGACTGAAAGACGATCTTTTTGATATTCAATACCATTCACTGCAAAAAAAAGATGCAATCTTCCGTCTCCCTATGGGTGTCGAAAGTCGACTGACTGCTAATGAAATCTTCATCCTGGGCGGAATGCATAGGTGTTTCCCCCAGACAGTCTAGCCAGGACTGGTCGCCCGCTGATGATTTTATTTGACATGTTGTTCTGCAAGTATCCTAAAATTCTCATTAACCGTTAGGTAATGAGGCACAGCTTCATTTTCATTCCTAAATAAACCAAGCTTTAGAAACCGAGAGCAATGCTTATTGGTGTGTTAATTCATCAGTGAACAACCGCCGGCAGTTTCAAACCTGGCTGAGCCAATTATTTTGCAATTTAAAAAAAAACAAAAACATCTAAGACCAATAAACTGGTAACTGATAAATGAAAGTAAAAGAAACTGCACAACAACAAACCTGCCAGCAAAGTCTGATATCCTTCAACCAAAAACTCAACCTTATTTTGACGTGGAAAAATGCTGCCATTGGGAACATTTAGCCCATGCATTATGATGCTATGTGGAGAAGACTTAGTCTTTTCTTTTTATCGCTTTTCCACCTTCAGCCAATTTCTCAACACATTTCATATATGTGTTAAAATTAAAGGGCACGTTCTTTTGATTAGAATGTTTGATTTACTCACTTCTTGCGAAATAGGAGTGCACACGGGGCACAAGAAATAATTGTCTGGGGTCAGTGCAGTGACTGCGGAGTTGAACTATTTATAAGTACTCCAAGGGACACCATTTGGCATATCTGGAGTACAATTTCCAAAATGCGCATTCTGTGGATGACTGTAGGACCAGCTGGAGGGCACCTGTTTCTTTTTTTTTTTTTTTGATAGCATGTGCTCATATGGGAAAACATTATAAAATGACATTTCTTCTGAGAGCACACACAGATTCACTCACAAAGATCGTCTATACTTGTATGGATGCGCTCCATCATAGTTGCAAAAACAATTGTGAATTTTTGTGTGTGTTTGTGTGTATTTGTACGCGCATGCGTGTGTGCATGTGTATGGGGGGTGAGAGGGGGTTTCATGCAACATATACTACCACAATCTAAGCGATTCTGCATTAAATAATATACACTGTGCTGGATTCTGGGTAGTAATGTGAAAGGAGTTGCATTACGACGTTTCACTGAGCACAACTATTTAAGCTCAGAAGATCCCAACCACAGCTGGTGCTAGAATTGTATGCTACATTCCAGGAAAAGTTCTTTGCTTGACCCCATTTAAGACATGGCATCTGTTACGAAAAACGTTATCTCGTCCACAGGCAACAACTTCCATCGCCTGTAAATTATCTGCTGATTCAATATGTTGTAACTTCTAGATTTGTATGGTAGTCTAATCATGCCTGGATACTTATAATGTGAAGCTAGGCGGCGGAAATCCTATAGAGTTTCCAATCTGACCAAGGGATAACACTGTGCATAGTCGTTATTGAGATACGTATGGCATTGATAAAGTAGGAAACTAAACAGAACCTCAAGATTTGAGGTTATGTAAGGTTATTTTCTAGCAATTCAGAAAATTGATCCAAAATGACATTGAATGCTACAAGGTCAAAGGTACCCCAAATATGTTCAACTACTGCACCCGGGTCAAACATTTCACTCTCATTTTGCTCTAGTATAACTCGTTTCTAGATAATTGACGTTTCTGGTTTCCCCACGTGGTATAATTGTGAATTTGGAATTTTCGAAAGAGAATCATTAAAAATCAGAATCTCAAATTTTCAAAAATCTCAGGGTAACTGGCTTAGGAAGAAAGAGAAGAAAATTCAGGAGAGCTTTGAAAATTTCAGTTGTGTTTCGAAGAACCAATGTTTTGAAATTTTCATTTTTATAAGGCCAATGTTAACAAAAAGAAAAAAAAAGATTTCTTGATTTTTCAAAAAATCCAAATACAGTTTTGTAGGGACGATTGAGAAGAATATTCAGGAGAAGTTTCGGCTGCGGTTTGCAGGATGAGAAGCGTTTGAAATTGTATTTTCTGACATATGGCAAGGACACTGAGTGGCCCAAAATTCAAACACGTCCGGGTGTATGGACCAGGTCAGGCATCAGACAACAAACTGGAAAGAAATCCGTGCCACAGGTTCTGAAAAGAAAAATGATGCCATAGATGGACGATGGCACCAAACTAAATGATATTAATCAGTGTTGCAATATTATCCTCTCCCCAGAAATCTTACTGTAGTGTTTGTGTGCCAATGTATTTTTTACACAATGCTAATAATGATACCACTGAAAGATGATCGTCTTCAGTGTGATGTTATAGTATTAACTGGAAAGACGTAGATCACAGTCTTTCATCCACCCAGAAGCGTCGAAAATCTGTTGACGTCTAATTGTAACTTCAATATGGAAAGATTTGTTTTAGCTGTGCTTGATTTTATCAGCAGAGCTCATGAAATCGAAATTTGTCCGTCGTCCGTCCTTCAATGTTGCAATTATCTCTGAACCTAATGTATTGATTTCTTTCAAATTTTAGTTGTTGCTTTTCCTGGGCAATAGGCTAAGACTTTTTCTTGAATTTTTGAAAACAAAAACAACAACAACAACAACAAACAACAACAAACACATTTTCCATTTTTTTTACATTGTTTGGGGGTTTTCGTTAACATGGGATCCCATGGGACCATAAATTTCAAAACGCTACTCCTACAAATCACAGCCGAAAGTTTTGGAACTTCCCTGAATGTTTCCCTGATTCCCTAAATAGTTTTCACAAAGCTACGGTTTTTTGTTTGTTTGTTTGTTTGTTTGTTTGCTTTTGTTTTTAAATTCTGAAAAATAAAATCTTAACCAAATCTTTTCGTTTTCGTTAGCATGAGACCCAATGGGAGTCAAAATTTGAAAACGCTACTCCTCCTACAAATCGCAGCCAAAGGTTTTTAAACTTGTCCTCAATTTTCCTCCCCATGGTCCTCACAAACTGCGTTGGGAGGTTTTGAAATTTTGAGTTTCTAATTGTTAACTATTTTGTTTGGTCATACTCCTAATGAGGGTATTTACCAAAGCTGTTCAAAGAGTTTACATTACAAATGTTAGATTTTATCATTGTTTTCCTTTTGGTTAACATGGGAGCATATGGGAGGGATGTTTCAAATGCCATCTCTCAGAATACTCAACAGATTCACCCGCCCAAGTTCATGCATACTTCTATCGGGAGGGTCTCGCCCAAAGCTGTTAAAAGAATTGTGAAATTCCAAATTTGAATTTTTGGCATTTTTGTGTTCTTTGTTTTGTCAGCTACACAGCCACTGAACAGCATCTTTACATGGCTGTTACCTATAAAGTCTATCTGGCAAGACAGCAAGCCAAGCGTAAAGGCCCCTAGGCCTCTTGTTATGTCTCGTTGCCTGGAATACTCAGAAAGTTGGGGATTTGAGCTAGCGTCTGGCTAGCAGGTATACCTGATTACAAGCTTTAAAAAAACTGACACTCGTCAACAGGTGCACAAAATCATTTTAAAGATAGATTCCACTATTATAGATTGTCCTTATGATTGAACGGGAAAGGCTCCTCCCTCTGATAACATGCTTGCCACAGATCGTACACGATTCCGGATTTCCGACAAGTAAGGTTGGAACCTGCATGTGTTTCTGGATACGGCAGACCAAACAACTGCCTCTCTGGACCCTCATCAAATACAAATGGGGATATTGCGCTAGGGATGCAAAATATTAAATGGAATAGCTATTTTCTGCATCTCACCCAAATATAAAAGGCATGGTCTCAAAGTCCAATTACTCTCTATATACAGCACAGAAATAATAAAAAGTAAATAAATAGTCTAACTCTAATCCTCGTGCTCATGGATTAAGGCTACCCTGTGTGTCTCTGTTCTGTAAATCCAATTCACAAATTAATTGTTGCAAACTGTTCCACTGCTAATGTTTTATCTGATTATTCGGAGATTGATACACTGCTTATCATGATGATTGAACTCTATGAAACAAAAGCTGCTTTCTGCTTCCTGTTGATACTTAAGAACATATTACAAAGCGATATTACTTGGTGCTATTTTAACCCACTCGTTTCAAGAATCGCATTCCAATGCTGCATATCATCAATCGGGTTTTAAAATATTTAGTGTAGACCTTCTATTCAGCTGATTAACTAATTGGGGTGGGACCCTTTTCATTAAAATAAAATGGGAAAAGCGGGTTTCTTTGTGATGTTTTATCCACCTTGTGACATTCCTGTAACGTGCATGTATAGGTTTTCAGTTGTTTATACATGTATTGTACTTGTGCATGTATTATTTGTGTCATAAAAATAAAAAAAAAATAAATCAGGTTTTAGATAAGAGGTCCATAAATCTTTGTTATCTGCATGGCCAAATGCCACTAAGTGGATAGGGTTTAATCGATATGAATCAAATTTGCATTAATTTCCAGGTTGATTTTCAAGCAAGCGTAATGATTTGGAAACTTTGCATATCCAAATAACTTTTAACTTAAATCTTAACTCAATGTTTTCAAGGCAATCAAGACATAATGCCACAACTTAATTTCAAAAAAAAAAACCCAACTTTATTTTAAAAATATATTTTAACATTAAATGTTAACTTTGACAAGCGGCTCAGTGGTGATGTTTTAATTGCCTAACTTTTTTTATTCTGCATGTACAGTACAACCCCTGTAATAACACCCACTGCAAAAATAATGCCAGGTGATCTTAAATGATAACTGACCTTTATATGGGATTCATGTGATTGCGCCGCCATCTGACTTATACCTGTTAAGGGTATCGCTACAGGGACAATCGACAAACAGAAAATTCATAGACTATGAGCATATGTACGTCTGTTTGTATGTTTGCTAACATATAACCAGCTCTCCTTGAGTCACACAGTGGACTCCTGGCTTTGTTGGTACTCAACCTTCTTAGATAATGTGTGTACAAGTATTTGTTATCACTTCAGTTTATCCAGCAAAGAGACAGCACTGTATATTACTATATATAGTCTATTGCATTAAACTGATTGAGTTTAATTTTAATTTAATAATAATGTCGATAACAAACCACGCAGTACAAACCTAAAGCATAAAAGACTTTTAAATATGCTCCAGCAGTAGTCAACCACATCACAAACAACTACAGACTCATTAGTGCTTCATTCAGAAATTACTGAAGTTGCTTGGCTTGATATTGCAAGGTATCATAAAATGTGCCAGGTTGTTTTCCGGTGGATACTGTGGAAGTCAGAAAGATTGAGCATACATTTATCGTCAGTGTACCTAAATATGCATGTTTTACGATAATCGACCCTCTGTAGCAATGTGTATCATTTTGAACCTTTAACACATTTTATTTGTTATTTTTGTGTTGACAATTAACGGGAACGACCTAAATGAACGAATGCAATTCCCAATCAACTTTTATCACCATGTAGTAGAATACGCCGACAATAGTAAATAAAGAAAACAACAAGGGTTCAATGAAGCTTATACCACATGAATTTAGAAGTGACATAGACTATAAATACAACAATTGCCTGCATCAAAATGAAACCCACACAGCTTTCAAATCATACAACAATGTTCCAACTTCTGGTAGAAGTTGTTTCTTGTTTAAGTGTTCAGTGGTACTTCCATAAAGGAGAAATGCATGCTAATATGCCGGTGTTTTAGCCAATAATAGATATCAGCATTGGCAGACTCAAAAAAGCCCATACGTTGATTTACCAACACATCATAAAATGCACCAAATTGTCAAGGTGCAATGACTACTGTGTAAACAAATAACATTAAATTATAAGTTGTCATCAATGTACCAATGTATCAATATGTGTTCTGTAATAATGATTCCTATATAGCAGTATATACCATGTTGGATTGCTAGGACATTATATGTTATTTGATGATGACAAGTGGTTGGATTAACCTAAATAAAAGGGGACAAATCCCACTCAACTTGACACCACATCCTAGCATACATGGTAAATATGAAAGAAAGACAATTACCGGTATAAGTTTCAATAGAGTTGATGTCACAAAAGCATGGAGAGTTGAATATTTTCAGACACAATAGAATAACATTTACTCACCCAAAAATGAAATCCATACAACATTCAATTAACACAAAGCTGTTAAAAATGCTGGCTAATCTTTTGGAGTGATTAAAAGTGAAATTACGTGGATAGGACAATTAATGTTTATTATGAAAAACCCACTCCACGCCTACAATCCAAGTAAACTTAGAAGTAATGTCCAGTGATAGGAAATATCGGAAGGATAGGAAGTAAATTGGGGATTTGAAGGCAATTTTCTCGGAAAAAGTCCACTACTGATCTTACGCATGGGAAAGACACTGGTTGCCATGGTGATTGATGAACTTTATTCAGTTTCTAGATTTAAGATTTTTCCAGAAACTGGCCCATTGGCATCAAAATACCAAAGCGTAATTATTACCTGTGCACTACAGACGTCATTTCACTTAAAAGTATGGCTATTGTGAAAAAAGAAGTAACTATACAGTCTGTCGTAGTATGAAGTCTGGTACAGGAATAATACTTTAATAATATTTCCTTACTCATTCAACAAGTGATGATATCACACAGAAGAAAAATGAAGAATACAGTAGAGTATCAGAATAAACTGAGGTTTATTTGAGCCAGAAATATAAGGCTATAGCATTTAATGGTGCCATTCTCTGTTGCCATATATCATGAAGATTGGGTTGGTTCATATAGTAAGCAAACTATTTTTAAACTACAACAAAGCGTTGATCCCTAGATTGCTCATGCTTTTGTATTTTGTGATAGTTCATATTACACAGTCTATAGTGTGACCTTCCTAAAAATGTTGGTAAAGCTGGGACTGATAAATGTATACGTAACAGGATTAAATATGGACAACATAGGATTCAGAATCAATATCATGGCAATTGTGACATTAGATGGTAGATCACTTACCACCGTTGCCATAACCAGACTGAAAAGGCCTATATGACCCGAAAAAGTACCGGTCATGCCAGCTATTACACGAGAAATAACAAGTTTGGTATTTCTTTTCTGGCCGCTAGAGATTTTCGGTCGTTTCAATAATGTGACAATTAAAATTATGTTAATTCCTATAAGAACCGTGATCAGTATAAAGTGTATTATCCAAAAGCAGATGTAAGCTATTGATATGTTAGCCTTGTCAGCTGGGATTAGCAGGCTGCAGTGAATATGAGCTTTGAATGGATTACAAAATCCATCTTCTTGGTCTAAGAAACAGGACATAACTATGGAGGTTAGAAAACACCCGACAATGAAAAGAAATACAGCCTTAACGGATTCAATTTTCTTCAGATGAAAGGGCCACCGAATACCAATAAATCGACAGCAGCAAAAAAGAAACGAGAATAAAAATGACATCTGAAAGCTAAGTAGTGCTAACACAGATGCCAGGACACACATGGTATTACTAGGTAATTCTGATTCGTATTCTGCGACAAAGTTACCTGCTGAACTTACATCAAGAGACAGAAGGCATAATAATGCAAATGCCATGAGGGAGTCGGAGAAGCTTTGGCCCAGATAAAGAAGTAAATGAAACAGTGAATTGGTATGGTGTATGTGCCATATAACAGATGCAGCGTTTAGAAGAATACTGATTGGCGCTAGAACCCACATGGCTGCTTTGACCCAGGTGTCACGCAAGAAATTGTAACAAGATGAGAACGACTTTTGCATACTAAGTTTTGGATAACAAACTGCTGTGGTTGGGACGATGCAGCAAAACTTTCCCGTAGGAAACTCTACAACTTTTATCTGTAACAGAGATCTAAATGCACCTGGATAGATACGCAAAATAGGGTTTCCTCTTAAATCTAACACCATCAGTCTATCAAGGCCTACAAAAAGATCACTTTCAATAACTGTTAGTGCATTATAGGACAAATTTAAGGTCAGACAGTTCACCATATTCATGAATGAGTGTGAAGGTAGCCCCTTCAGCAACAAAAAACTGAGGTCAAAACTTCTTAGCTTTTTAAATTCCACAAACGACTGACCATCACAGGCTACAATTGGATTTTGCTTTATATTGATGTACCATATGTTTTGTAAGCCTTGGAAATAGTAGTTCTCAATATGTGTCAAATTATTTTGTTGCAGAAAAAGGAAATTCAAATTCTCGAGTTGTTTAAATATGCCAGGTGGCAAAGAGGACAGATTTTTCATGGAAATATCCAAACCAATTAGATGACGGAGGCTGTCAAACGTGCTTAGCTGCAGCAATATCCTGGATCCACTAATGTTTAGAAACTTCACCCTGTAATTGAACTGCTGCAGTTCATTAACTGATGCCTGAGCACAATCCACAGAATGGCCTTTGCAAATACAGTAGTTGGGACAACTTTGTATCTGAAAGTCTTGTTCATCGTCCATCACTGTATGACACTGAATTCGCTCGTCCAATATATTTTTAGGATGTATACATGTATTTTCGCTCGCACATTCGAGTAACCCCATACACCTACTGATGTTGCAGTTGACCTCATCTTCTCCATTGGGGCAATCAAATATCCCATCACACACTGAATAGAATTCAATGCAATACGACAGAGGACACTTAAACTGTCGTGGACATTTGAACCTTTGACAATTCAAAAGATGCCCTCCATTTCTACAGTGTTTCATACTGAGTTTGGGATCTTTCTCATAAAGGCATAAAGCTGTGATCGGAAAACAATGCAATGAGCCCTGGCCACAGGAGCTCAAATTCGAAGACCAACACTTGCGGCTTGCAACGTTCACAAAATCCACTTTGAAAGTGCTGACGTCATGCAAATATTCATCAACTTGATTATGCTGGCAGTCAGGAATAAGATCATTAACCATGTCCACGGAAATTATCTCCCTAGAGTTACAGTAAAAAATTCCTTTGTAAAGTTTTTCCTTGCTTCTAGCTGCTCTAGCGGCATCAGTTGGGTTATAACGTGTGTGGCAGAAAATCTCATCAGAACCATCCTGACAATCCCGTTTGTGGTCACATAACTTACTCCAGGATACACAGCCTCCTCCAATGCACTGGAAATAATTGGCAGAACAGAAACATTTTGGTTTTTGACAAAGCTCCCTGCAGAAAATACCTGTGGGAGTGTCATTCGAGGGAGACATATGGCACATGCTGCAGTTGTTTTCATCTGCTTTGTCTTCACAGTGTGGCATGCCATCGCACTGGTATGTGTTGAGTATACATGTCCCATCTTCACATTGGAAATGCCCTGGGAGACAAGTGGAATTGTTTATCTGATTTACTACGTCCTCTAACACGGCAACGTTCCGCGATAAGGGGAAGGGTTCTTGACAAATGATCCCTTGGAATCTATCATAATGAAGAAATTGCCTTAACATCTCGAAATCTGGAACTACGATGCAGATTCGACCGCTGACCGTATGGTACTGTAAGTTATTTATCATCCAAACACCGACCCCGTCTTCCCTGCCATATATTAAGGGAATATAGAAAGCTATTTCACTAATATGTTCAAACCTGAACAACCTTCTTCCCCTTAAATGTGTGGATATGTGCCCAACTGAATTTATGCTATCTCCATGCGTGACGTTATAAAACTCAAAATAGAGAAAGGTAACGCAAACGTCATGCATTGACTTCTTCAACATTTGCGGATGAAAGAATCCAATGGGACATTCCCATTTACTGCGGTACAACCAAATACCCCAACCACTGTAATTTTTCCCATATTCGCATAGTACCAGTGGCTCCTCAATGACCATGTGGCATGGGATTTTTATCCAAATTGGAGTTAGAATATTCCAAATGTACAGGGCAGTACATTCTTTATCGGCCGTATTAGTGGGCTGCACCTTTCCAAATGTTCGCATTGTAGCGGCATTCCAGGATTTGGGATTATCAGTTCTCATGACATGTGATGATTCTGATGATATTGGTGAGGGGAATGTGAGCCATTGTGCAAAGGTATAAGGTGTTCCGTCCGTCCACTCGGTTAGTCCTATATTCTGAAACATAAGATATTTTGGGAGTAACACACTGCAGGACACAATTAAAATGGTATATTGTCTTGAAAAGAAAGCAAATCAAACTCAGGAAGCTAGTGCTCAATCAGGAACATTGTGGCGTCCTGGTAAGCCTAAATGTGTCTCGGGGGATTGCTTGTTCTTACAAGGGCTCAGAGCAGCATTTGTTGGCACGGCAGGCTGAGTTAGGCACGCTTGAACCATGTTTTTGACCTCTACAGGCTGACTCGAGAATTCCTTGACCAGGCAGCTAGACTGCCCTTGTTAGGCTCACTGCAGCGCCTCCTGTCAAACAAGGCGCGCCTGGGAACTCTACACCTCGTTTGACTTCCAGGAACTTTACAAGAAAGTGAACACAGGTACGGAAGCACCAAATGTGTTTGGCTTCGAATCACCAAGTTGTTTTAGACCTCAGGGCTACCGTGTGTCCTGTCTCTGTAAGAGAAACAGTGCGTTGCTAGAAATTATAGAGGATGACTAATTAGCTGCTGTAGGCCTTACTATCAGACACAGCAAAGTGCACACTCAAGACGAGGCAAGGTAATTAATGGAAGTTGTCATTGAAATGCAGTGACTGTACACAGACTATCTATCCAAGTCTGCGGGATTTAAAGCCTTAATGTTTACCAAGATACTACTACTATGATTAAAGGTTACTAAAGCAGTAGCTCGTTGTTGCTGTATTACCGGAACAGCGATTGAAAGTGGTACAAGTAGCATCAAATTACCAAGTACCAGATTAGGCCGAGATGACGTTTTTAGCTCAAATATACTTTCTGACAGTGTTGAGCGGGGGCAACAGTGGAGTAAAACGCAATGATGACCTTGCCTATCACATACAAGTGTTATTACTGTCACTCTGTCCAAACTTTCTCTCTAATTCTCTCTGCGATCAGCCATTTTCGACTCACAGGAGTCATTGAGACTAAATGACCTTGAAGCACCAAGTGTAAAATAAACCCGATGTCAAAACTTCACGACAAACTTACCACAGAGTTTCAAATTTTCTTTTCTTTCGTTCTACAATGGCTATTCTCTAGATAATTGCATTTTTATTTTCACACTGGCCACAGTGTTAAATTTCAATCTTTCTTTGTTTTTGTTTTAATTTAAATGTTTAAAGTATTTCTGAGCACAGTCACAGGCAGCCTCCAAAAGCTATGGTTGCAAAATAGGCATAACGGTAGGGGTACAGTTTGAATAGGCCATTCTCTGAAAGTGCTAGGTCACCGAATGATGTCAAAAACGATCTTGAAGCATCAGTAATTACAAGCACCCCATACAGATAAACACGTACTTCGAAGGGCCAAAATTCCATTCAAGTGGCTCTGTGATTAGTGGTTTTCCAGATAATTGCAGTTTGTCATTTCTCATTTTTTGGGGGGGCACAATATTTCTTCAAACTTCAAATTCGAACAAACTTTTGTGTGCACCGTCACGGCAAGGCTATGAAACGTTTGATTAGAAAAGAATCAAAATTAAACGAATAGCATTTTGAAACTCTGACTCCAAAATGACATTGGAGTATCAAAGGTCGATTTGCCTCAGTTACATCACTTACCCTGAAGGCTAACCCTTTGGTCCGTTTTACTCTATGATTAGCCGTTCCCCTGGTAAATGCACCTTTTCATTTTCGCAATGGCCAAAATGTTAAATATCAATCTTTTTAAAAGACTATTTTTAATTTCAGATACCTAATAACTAACTTGTGCGAACTGGGAAACCCTATAAAAAGTTTAATTAAAAAAGGTGATAACAGTAGGAGGAATAGCGTTTGGGAACTTCTTCCAATAAAAGATTTCATGCTAAGGAGGTGGCAATTTTCAAAACATACTTGCTTAAAATAAACAGAAAACAACAGCCTAGCAAAAATATTGCTTTTGATGGAACCATAGGCGGATTTACACAAAAATGTCATTGCAGTGGCATAAAAATTGTGGAAAGAGCTGCATTTCAAAATTTTCAGCACAAAGAGTCGCATGTTGAGAAAACAACAAACACATGTTAAAATTCTTGAACATGTTCTAAAATGCACAACGCAAATTTCTGGAGGGATCTCAATCCGTTTGGTTTCCAAGAAAATGAGTTTATGGATGGGTGAGTGAACGGATGATAGATGCATGTGCCACAGCAATAGCTCTGGTAACATAGTGAGACAATAAGTGAAGATTTTCAAAGCCAATAAAAATGTCTGATACATGGTGGATTGTTGCTTTTGCTGGAAAAAATAGTGATAGTCTACTTGATGGCTTCTGCGAAGGGACAATTATCAGAAAATGGACATTCGAACAATAATAGACAACTGCATCATGACAATTGCTCTGCTGAAACTCTGACTTGATAATTGAATATCTATACATTAAATTAAAGAATAAATTGCTATAGTTTCATGCAAATATATTTAGAATATTGTACCAGAATGGAATAGGACCTGCCCTAATTTGTGGCTGGGGGATTATCTAAAAGTTAAAATTATACAAATAAAAATCCGTGACTATTATTTCTTTAAATGTGTCCAGCCAAAAAAAGGGCAGGATCAGAGGTAAAGTGCTACTGTGGTTATTTTATTTTAAAATATCAACTAATATCACTCTACGAATTCCTTTTTTACTGAACTCCCCATGCAGTCAATGGAATCCTGGTGTTAAATAGCATATACATAATTCGCACACATTCTTTTTTCAAACAAACAAAACAAATAAATAATAAACAAAAATAACACAACTAACTAACTCACTCACTCACTCACTCACTCACTCACTCACTCACTCACTCACTCACTAACTAACTAACTAACTAACTAACTAAATTAAATAAATAAATACAATTTATAACAAACACCGAAAGCATTACATATTGTTTAAGCACTACATACTGATTGGGAAGCTTGAAGGCCAAGGAAGATAATTCTGTGACCCACGCAGTATGATGAAAGGAGTTGCACTATGGTGTTCCACTCAACATCACTATTTAGGCTGAGTAGATCCCATCCGCGGCTGGTACAAGCATTGCGTGCTGCGTTCCAGGAAAATTTCTTTCCTTCAATCCCATTTAAGACATGGCATCTGCTGGAGAAAGTTGTATCTCCTTCTCCACAGGAAATAATTTCCACATCTCCATGTGGCAAGTTGACAGAGTGTAACCTCTCCGTGTTTCCAATTGTCCCATCCAGCCTTGAATACTTGAAGGCCAAGCTAGGTGATGGAAACCCTATGGTAAGTTTCAAATCTGACCAGAGCATTGAACTGTGCACAGCCACATACATGGAATCGATAAAGTAAAAAACTGAAGGCTTCTCAAAAAGTAAAGTTATTGGCCATCGACATATGTTACGATCCAGTTCAGCTTCAGAAAGATGATCTATAAATAACGTGGTAGGTGTACCACCAGGAATAGGCACAACTGCAATTAGGTAGGATATCGTACCAAAAAGGGTGTCACGGTACCTTGGTGAAAAATGTATCATTACATTATGGTGTGGCCTAATGGCCAGAAATCCGCAGCTATCTAGGTTGTAAAATACTGTGGATGACCATTCTGTCAGGGTACTACTGTTGGTTTCATGGTCAGCGTCAACACATACTGCCCCCGTGGCTTGCCATGCTACATTAATCACATGGCTGCATTTGTCCCTCCTGTTGCTGCCAAGGCGAACAGGCACAAATTCCACAAAAGCCGACATCGTTTGTAGACGTTCGTTTGGTAAGTGGCATGTGTAGGTTCCTGGGTTCCTTATGTTATCGGTTACAGACAATAGCACTTTGCAACAAGAAGACTTATGTCTGAGACCAAACATCAGCATCTGTACAGAAAAGAGGGATTTATGATCAATCATCACCCAGTTAACATTTGTCTTCGCGTCACTCAGGAGACGATATATCATGAAGCAGCACTTTGTAAATCCAAATTTCACCGCCCTTACTCCATTGACTGTAAATAGCTTAGGACATGGAGGTGTGGCATAGCCTCTAGTGTAGTAGTTGCTAACAGGGTTCACAGCACCAAGACATTCACTAGTAGTGTAAGACATGGAGAAATTAACATGGTCAACCTCGGGGTAAGTCCTCACTACAATCAACATACCGCTACCTATGTGCCATCCTCCCTGTTGCATGATAGTGTTTAGCATAGCTACTGCCTCTGGGGTACAAAAGGCTGCTTTCAGTTTTATATTTAGGTCAGCTGGCATCACATACAAACCATCTAATGTCATTTTGAGATCCCTTTGCAGCAGATACAAACCAGACACATCACAATTCTCTGCGGCACCAGCAAACGCCATCCTGTCCACCTCAATGTGTAGTTTAATACCTTTATCAGAAAGAGGGGTTGTAAAGTGGAACAAATGTACAGCAGGCTTATATGTTGGAATAAAGTCTACTCTTCCACCATCCAGAACATCTGTATTTACTAAGAGACAGGACTTCCCTGGACATTCTAAGAGTACATGCTGAAAGATCATACTGATTGTCACATTGTCAATTAGCTTATTTGACCACGTGACTGTGAGATCTCCCAAAGAGCTGGTAATATTAGTGTGTGCCATGTCAACACAGGAAAGTGAACGGAGTATCACAAAATGTGATGTTACGCCTTCTGAGGTTACAATACCAGAGTTGGGACCATCAAACGCCTTCAGAGTGTCGTTATCTCTGCCAGTACAGCCCTGTTCTGGTATATACAGGTTCACTGCCCTCAGATCAAGGACACCACTCACAAACTGCTTTGCTCTGAAACTCCAGATTCGAATTACTCCTTGGACATGAATGTACTGTCGTCCAGCTAAAACTTGATAACTTACTCTTGTATCTAAATATAAAAGAGGATACATTTTCAAGTCTTTTTCATCAGGTGCATACACATGACACTTCTGGGTTATTTCGTAGCCAGGTGACATTCTAACATTGAAGCGCTGCAAAATATTGTACCAAGTATCATGAATATCTTCTGTAAAGTCACAATCGCTATCTTGTGAATAACCTGACATATGGCCGAATTTATTATTGTCATGTCTACTAATTGCGCAGGCGCGCCCGAATAGAGTAGAATATCCCTCACATGATCCTGCGGAAAATACCCGATGGTTGTGGGTCTCACTTGCCATTTTGCCCTTCAAACATTTGCCACATAGAAATTGTGATATGACACTTACAATGTAACTCATTACGTGTGACCTGCAGGACACTTCTTCGGCCTGCATAGAAAGAACAACCTGAAGCCCAACTGGGAAATTTCCTGGCTGATTTTCGTAGTTAATGCGACCACCCCAGGATATTCGACTTCCATGCCATGAATGCTGAATGGCAAGACGCATGTTGAGTCTCGTCCCGTTAATTCCTGCTCTCCAATATTTGTCTATATTATGGTTCTGTTCAATAAAACGAGAGCTAACAAGTATTCCAGGCATTGTCTCTATCCTCCCCATAACTTGATACTCCAACTGGAGAGAGAAAAAATTACTGTCATCACCAGATGACTCTGTATTACTACGATACGTATGGACTTCAAATGTATCATTTGGAGTAAACATTGTCTCCTGCAAAGGATTTCCACAGAGGGTTGCAAGAATGCTGCCATAGCTCTTCAGCACGATATCATTAAAACCACATCCGATATATTCGGCAGCTTCAAAATTTTCCTTTAATGATAGGAAGCTTACGTTAAAGCGTAAACCACGAGGAGCCGTGATTTTATAGATAGCCCTGCTTGTGTTTGAAGTACGGAGGCTGGTTCCCCTGATAGTGAGCTTGCCACAGATTGTTCGTGATTCTGGTGCAGTAGACTGGAAACCTGCGTCTGTGTGTTTCCGAATAGAGCAGACCAAAGAACTGAGTTTCAGGAACCTCAGCCAGTACAAATGGAGATATTCCGATAAGGATCTCCCAGGTAACAAATCAACCGAAATAGCTCTTTCCTGTAGCTCATCCAAATATGAAAGCCATGGTCGCAAATTTCCATTAGTCTGCATCCACAAGAGTAAAATAATGAAGAGCAAAGGAATGACATGTTTACAGACCATACTTCTGGATTATCATAAGGCACATGTTTCTGTTTTGCGGCACATATCCAAGCACGGCATGAACTAGCTGTTGCAAACGTCCCCACCGCTAATTGTTTTTATCTCATCTGATTATTCGCTGATTACTACCACGGCTCATAATCAGATGAAAGACAGGAATATAACCTGTTTTCTGCTTTCTATTGATATCGAAGAACGCATGTACAGAGTGATATTAATTGGTTCTGCATTACCCAACTCACTTCAATAATCCCTCTCCAGTGATATATGTCATAAATCAGACACGACCCCTATGGATATTATTATCTGGTTGACGACATGGACGGAACTTTTTAATAGATATATGAAGAAGATCTGCATTAATTTACCCTATGATGAGAGGTTTCCGACTTCCAGGCCGGTTTTCAAAGAAACGCACCCTTTTTGTTTTGAAACATTCACATCAAAATTATATTTTGTACTCAAATCCTGAACTAGCTTTTCTTTTGTTTTTCAATGCAAGCAGCTTTCTAATTTAAAACTTGAATTTCAAAAAAATAATTTCAGAACTAAATTTGACATGTGGCCGAGAGGCATTAATGTTCTAGAGCAACTGCAACTCAGCAGACAAGTTTATCTTTAGGCGTCATGCAGTGGAGTTGTATCAATTTTTGATCTAAAATGACTGATTTCAAAGTTACAGGCTAATTTCTAATAAATTAATAATCTATTTTAAAAGTTGGGTATCGACAATGATCTTTTTTGGTTAAATCTTGAGCAGATATTGATTTTACAAAGTACCCAATTCTGTAACATTGCCAGAAAGTAGTTTCTTAAACTTTAAAACTTGCCAGGATATAATTTATTAAATTTAAACACTTCAGTGATGCAATTCAAATTTAACATTAAAGCTTACAAATTTTAATTAATAAAAATAAACTTTTTAAAGTTAAGATTATTGTACACATTAAGTTAATAAAATGAATTGTGAATATCTGTATATGATATTTGTAGACATCAGCCAAAGGTGTGTCCACAAATTATGATGAACTTTCAAATTGCTGCTTCAGCGTGTATTACCTAAATAATACGAAGTTACATCTAACATAAGTGACTGCCCATTTCACGTCATCTTTCTTAAGCCTTTAAACGACAATGCTTGCCAATACGACTAACTTACCACGACAAAAAATGCTTTCCAAGGTGACTAGAGAATTTAAGTTAGTCTCTTTTCTGAAACCAGGCGCCTAGTTCAACAGGTCTGGGTTGGAGTTCTCAAAGCTACTTAAGTCTAAATTTTGACTTAAGTCGGATTGTTATCCAAACGCTGTGCTGAGATTGCTGACTTCAGTTAAACTTGTCCTTAAAGTACAATTGGATGAGTTCAAGACGACTGTGCCGAAGGTAGAGGATAATGCACACACACACAGTAGCAGATTTGCAGGTCGCAGTCCAGTTAGATCCCGAAGTTATCCTTGTCGCTATCGACCTTGATGATGAAGGAGAGGAAATGCAAATTACGGTAAAGCCAATGCTGGCCAACGTCGATCATGGGAATGTTGACATAGTGCAGACTGCACGTATGATTTATGGCGGATGCCACATTAGACAGTCTCTGGGGCCTGTCCTATACGTCTGTGGCCTCAGCATTCTTGGCAGGGTGGGGGCCCAGCTACCAGAGTAACTCAGCTGGGATGGCATGGCGTTAGCCGATATTGACGGTACAGGGGTTGTAGAGTCATAACACAATGCTAAATTATCCTCTACTAGTTCAATGTAACCGTCTTATCGCAACAGATATGGGTCCAATGGGGTAACCATTCTCATCATTTACTGCTTGGAAGTGACCTAATGAAGGAATGGAGCATATGTAGAGCAAATGTGAGTTGGCTGTGATGTCTCCCAAACCTATGTACGATGATATTCAAAGTCAAATGGTTGGAGCACGAACCTTTTTAATTTTCCTCTCCTTGGATGCCTGTGACATCAGAATGGGGGTCATGCCAGGGCAGCAGCATCAGGATGCTTGCAATGGGGATAACAGGGGGGGCATTGCCCATTCATCCAAAACACTTAATGCTAAGCAGAGGATCAATTGTATCATCAATCAAGAGGTTACTCACAGTGGTGACAGCCGTGGAGCTCTTCAAGTATTACTTGACTAGGTGACATTTCACGGTTGTGACCGAAATCCCACCTCAGGAACTTCAGTGAGCCAGGACTCACAGGAGGCGTGGTAGCATTGCGAATCACAATTATAAATTATGCATATTCATAGACGAGGGCTAAAATGGTTGTGTTTCACCAACCCTCTCTTTTAGATAGACTTAGACTGCCCTCCCCCCATAAAAAGAAAAAAGAAAGAAAGAAAAAAAAAACATAGACTAATCACTACAATGTCTAAGTATGGTTAAATATGCCGTGTGTGACCTTTCACGGCTGCAGTGGCAACATTGTTAGTGGTACTGGCAGACGCAGTG
>JAAUYG010142159.1_pt1 | contig 26000 bp, 15 predicted proteins | sample 7278091 | NCBI WGS metagenome assembly JAAUYG01 (sample SAMN14350201, study PRJNA611818) | marine sediment metagenome | isolation source: surface marine sediment (0.6m) | place: French Polynesia: Moorea | collected 2018-08 | reverse complement strand
ATTTCAGTTGATTTAGTCTGCAGCAGTGAGTTTTTGATACAAGTCTGCAGAAAATTGCCAATGTCATCCCAACTGCAGCTGTCAAGCAGAGCGCCAAGGTCCTTGGACCTCTTGTTGCATATTAGTATATATTAATAATTTGTGTAATACTGGCACTCCTCTATAGCCAGCCCTAAGCATGCCTTTTACCACATCATCCTGAGGAAGCATGGACAGTCTGACAGCTGAAGAGATGTCACAGCAGCTGTCTGTGCTTCAGTGGCAAAAGCATTGGAGCTGCTGACCTTGTAGGCTGTATGGCATTTAGATATTTTTCTTTTATGGCAAATTTCGATGCATGATTTAATTTAAACAGCACCTGTGTTTATACCTTAGCGGTCAGGCGAAATATGTAACTGGCAGAAAAGGCAGACTAATGAAATGCAGGTGGCAAAAATAAAATTGGAATGATGTTTCAGGCCTTTTTGCTGCGCAAATGATGGTTGTTCAGCCATTAGCAGCACGCACATAAATATAAACCCCCAATAGGGGTATTTTAAACCCCTTGGCGGGAAAATTTTCTGAAGATACCTGAAAGAAGGCTAAAGGCGTGAAAACAGGGACATATCTCGTGATTGGCAGAGCTTTTATTTGTCACAATATGATTGGCTAAAGGGTGGTCATTATAATAACCAAGGTGGTATGGATTCCGAATGAAACAGATTATTCATACTGCGAATTTGTGGCGCCAAATACTCAGTATCGTCAACCCATTCATCGCTTGTGACCCAAGCATCCTACTGCTTAACCACCTCTCGGTAAAGGCACATGGATTTTTTCACATCTCACAGCTATTAGCTGTTTATGGTATATGCAGAGTTTCAGCTCTTTATGCAGTGGAGTTCTGCAGTGGAGTTGTCCAATTTAGCAATCCAGGCACGAGGCTAAGTTGTTAGTGGCGTTTGAACTACAGATTGCATTAAATATTCCAGCTTGCAAAATAGTAATGCAGCTAATACCACAAAAAAGAATTTTGAATAAAAATATGATTGTACTTTTGTACAGCTAGGATTCTCCTAGGCAGATATTTATTTTTTTTCTTCTGGCTTTCTCTTCCTTACTATTCTTTCCCATTAAGATTTCTGATTGCCCACAAGGCTCAGTCTTTTTATTTTATTATTTATTTTTATTTGGTTGGGGGCAGGCTGGTGAACTTAGGAACAGGATAGCAATCACTTGTTACCAGAGATATTTTCTTCTGTTATTCTATGTATGATTGCCCATCGATTTTTATGTGGCCAGAGAGGGTAGAAGCTCCTGTCTCGGTAATATTTCAAAGCAAAACTGAACACTAAAGTATAGGCTGATGCAATGCAGCTGTGTTGGGTTTATTTGGGACCGAATAAACTTGCAACAACACTCCGGCTGTCATACCTTAAATCAATATATATCTGAGAATGATATCAGGGATCATGGCAAATTGCTAGAGACAGCGAGGCTGTGATACAAATTTTAATTAACACTATTGATTTATTGATGTCAGTGGTTGAAACAATGTTAGGCTTGCTCTCCTGCGCATAACAATTTGCCACCTTGGATGGTTCCAGAATCTATGGGTGTGTGATTAGTGTAGATATATAGTGTAGTTCTAAGCACTGCTGCTTTCATGCTGAATTAACAAATGATGATTAAGTTTGGTCCAGTAATGATTTAGTTGGGTCCAGCATGAAATCGGGAAAAAAATCTCTAAAAAAATATTTACATGTATAGATATTCACTGTACATGACTACACATTTTAAGTAATCATAAAATATAATTAACTCTAAAATATAATTCTATATATTCAATTAAGGTTGGTTCTGGGCAGCAGATCAAGTTTCTTAGATAATGTGTCATTTCCTAGTCATTTAGGTGGCAAAGCAGTACCCCTGGTCAGCTCCGGTTCTTGAGCAGTAGCTGCCTGTAAGCACAGGTATATTGTACCTCTACCTGTTGATAGTGTATCAGGGTACTTTTCTGCGCTTAACAAAGGCTAAACACCAGTACTGTAGTCGACCTGGCATCCACCAGACCATTTCTGGGAAGATACCAGCACCGTACATGCGTATTGATTTTCTGCCATGTATCATGTGTCGGAAGTCCACAGATTGAGGTTTTGGTTGGAAATGACATGTTTCGGATATCCAACCCCTTCAACAGGTGCAGCCTGTATTCAGTATCATGGTCTCGCGTATCTGCCATCAAAAATAAAATAATTAAAGCTTGTCAAAGGTACAAAAAATAGTATAATAATCCATTAAGAAAGAACATTTTTATACCTGTTCCAATAACACTGAAATATGTTTTTAATCTATGAACGTCAAATAGTCAACTGCTTAATACCCCCACATGGAATTGTTCTTGAAACGAAGTGTTTGCTGAAGAACGAATATTGAAAAAAATATGCTAAACTGGGTTACTGTATATTCTTAGTGAATACTAAAATAAAAACTTCAGTCGGGCCTCATTTCTATCTTAATACGACATCAAATAATGTTTGCTTATAATGAAGTAGCGGGTATAAAAAATAGTAGGTTTATTTGCACTTGTTCCCAAATGTATTTTTGTGGTCTCACTAGTGTTGTGCCAGACTCGCAGGCTCATCCGGTATGCAGTGGTGAACCCATACAAAAATAAATGGTAAACTTATGGTATAACTTATGTGATAAACCTAAGTTATTAAAAGAAATATAAATCCACATTGGAGCTGATGTCACTGTCTAATGATAGTGTCGATGTTAGTGTCTTGCCAACAGAAGTTTACTGTTACCATGGAGATGGCACTTGGCAATGTCCCTAGTGACGTTCAACAACCAGGGACCGCCTACCAAACCACCTATCCGAGTGTCTCAGTCTGGTTATGAGAGATGGACCAGTCAGGCTCACCATGTTTGGCTGCAGACAAGGATAACAATTCCCTCCTGACTGGTGATGGAGACTAAAACCCACCATTCCCAGGGGATCCGCTAAATGGCTGAACTTGATGGGGGATGAGGGAAGAGCCACATATAATGTGCTGCTGCTGTTCTAGGGAGGGTGGGTGGCATGTAAAATGCACAAAGGACCAAAACTGCATTAGTAAGAGTAATCTTAAGTGACATGCAGGCGGCATGCATTTTGTAATACGGTATGTCAAATGTCAAAGAAGTTATGATATACTGGCCTGACTTCATGTTTGTGTGTCATTAAGCTTTCCCTATTATCCATGGACAGACCCGCTCCAGCTAAAGGATTTTGTGTACTAATGCTACATGAAACGAAAAAAAAAAAGGAAAAACAGAAAGGGAAAAATTATATACAAAGGCAAGAACAGCAGGAAATATCTGATGTGAGAAAAGTTTCTGCATGATTGATTCACTTATGAAGTGTTATGAAGAGTTGCCATGGGAACTAACTGATAGCATTTATAACACTTATCCTAATATTAAGTGCTTTCTCCCAGTCTTTGGTACCATTTCGTATTTTCCTATCTCAGTTTTCGCCCCCTCCAGCCCTGTAGGGACCTTCAGCCCAGAAAAGCATTAGGGTGGTCCTGGGTTAGACCAAGGACAGGGCCAGTTTCAGATGCACAATTCTGACCGTGGTCAGCCACTATTCCCGACCGAAAAGCCTTCACCGGGTGGCATGGCGAGCCCACCCTTCAGGTGCTCGCTCTGACGGAGGAAGGTCACAGCATAGTCCAGGCCTGGAGTGCTTGTCTCTCTCCGACAAACCGAATACAGATATGGATTTCAGCTGAAGCTACAAGTGTTTTGGAATGGTAGGGGAGGGATAGAGAGAGGCGCCATGCGATCATATCCTGGATGCATTGGAAACTCGTCCTGTGAAAGCTGCAATTAAGCGAATGCATGGACGTTAGCATAGTAGAGAACCGAAGGCTTGTGTGTGGCAGCCCAGAACTTGATTACACGAATTGTGTGTATTGTTTTCGCAGACAAGGAACCAATCTCCTGGCAGGAGTCCCACTGGCCGGGGTCGGCTGTCGATAAACCACTTAGACCCTGCTGCCACTTGGGCTCGGGGATATTGGTCTTGTCAGGAATACAGATAGACAGGTTAGACACATGAAGACGGTATACTAGCCGATCCCATTGTTAATCAAGTCGGACAAAGAGAGATTTTTACCAGGGAGTGATCGAAGTAAAAAAAAAAACAAAAAGAACTCCAGGAAATTAAACATTTTTAACCAAAAAAGAACAGTAGCCCTATAAGATATATATACCGGTACAGAGACTCTGAAGATTGACTAAATGTGGGTTAAGTATACTAGTGAAGAAGCTAGATAGGATTCTGCGACTTCTGCTAAAAGAGTTCCATGTTCCAATCTATGGAATCTATCCTCCTAGTGAGTGTGCCTGGTAATGGCAGCAGAATATTTTCAGTGGGGAGGGTGACGTATGTATTATCTCGCACTCCCTCCCAGCCTGAAGGTCGGCAAAGACAAAGGGAGAGCCTTGACTGGATAATAATAAGCCATGGCTAGCTGCCACTGCCACCACACCGCATTAAAGCACAGTACGGAGGAGGCACGGCATTGCTTTTCATCATGTTCAGGTATCCGGCAAAGCGCAGGAGACTGCCGGGCCTTTGCTTCGATATTGATCAGATGAGCCAATGACGACAAATAATATGTTACTCTAGATATAGTTGGCCAGCTACTACACCAGCTTGCATGTGGGCCAGATGCCAGGAGGCCACCGCGCACATAGTGACCCGCCATCCATGAAGTTGATTGGTGCAGCTGATCGGAAAAAAAATCCTGTAAGGATAAACCCCTACACTTGGTGTAATTGGATGTCTGGGTGCTGGGAGATTACCAGTGAGTGGCAGTGCTGTGGCAAAATATTCATGAAGACATCGGCTGTGTTCTTCAGTTATGCAGTGGGGTTTGATCTTCCTGACCTTGACTGACCAGTATATTACACAGCTTGACGATGTTTGTTGACGGAGGCAGCAGCAACTTGGATAGTTATGGAGCCCACGCCTGACAGGGATATGACATCTTTGTCAGTTTGTGGCTATGGGCATGGTATGTCGATGAGCAGCCTCTGCTAATAGGCCTTTCAGGTCCAACTGACAGTTCAAACAGCCAGCGCAGGTCATCAGGAGGCCAGCCTCTGTCACTCCGCACTTACTGGATGTGACATTTGAAGGGTTTGTATTGTATTGGTCATTTCACCATTGTGTCCAACCCGGCAAGGCATTTGGTGCCCAGCATGTCTTGGTAAATGTTGTTTGTCCTGTCCGTGCCAAGCGCACGTGGAAATATTATTCTGGTTTTGTTGTTGCATGAAGGTTTGGAGCACATCTGACTGACATTCAGTGTCTGAGGTTTATGCACTTATTTGCTTATTTGTGCCTACTAAAGCCTTGTCATTTGTGGAGTAATGTCTCTCTGGGATACGGAGTAATTGACATATACTGAAGGGATACCAGTGTCACCATGCCCAATGGCAAAACACGGTGTGGAAAGTCTCCCCAAGGATAAACTTCCCCACCGTGTACCGTTTGGCATCTCTGTAGATAGACTGGGACACATCCGTAGTTCGTCACAGCCGACCATGAGTGTGGAAGGAATTAACGGTTCTGGATCACCAGCTGCCACCAAGCTGTCTGCCATGTCAGGGCCCATGGCTGCCTTCCAGAGACGGAAACGCACAACAAGATCCATATCCTGCGAGGCGAGCTTCAGCGGCGAGCGATCGTCATCGTCCGGGTCTCGATCGCCGGTCTCCATATTGCCTTCAATCCTGCTGCGTCGCAAGCTACTCCAGCAAAACAAAAGATGGATGGGCAAGGTGCCGACCCCTCTCAGGTAGTTTCCATGCTCCAGATCTGTGTAATAACTGCCTGTTCTCCTGCTACCCATCCATTACCTATTATCTCTGAGGTTAGAAGCCAGCCCTGTGGTAATTACAGCTCCCAGTGCTTCCGCTTGTAGCTCCCAATTTAGGCCGTGACTACTTTTACCTGTGCCAGGTAAATTTCTGTTATTAATTGGGATTCCCTGATATCTGGTGTCTGATCTTGAGAAAGAGAGGTGATGCGAATGGGGGCCCGGATATAATGAGGCAGTCCTCATGTACTTGCTATAGCTGTATCCTAGGAGCGAGGATGATCATAGCGAGGGTGCTACAAAGTAACAGGAATATTGTGCAGCTACTGCTGTATTATTGTGCTGAGTGCACTTCTAAGCATAACACAGCAAAATACAGTACTTGGATAAAAATACGATCCTGCCAAGCTTCAGCCTTCAAGGTCATGTGCAGGTTTTCACACTGAATTTGAACCTGGACAGGTTCTGATCTTGACAAAGCTGTCTTATTTGATTCCAAATAATTTGTTTTTCCTTTAGTTTTACAGCACGGGTTAATATATAGCCAAACTTTTCGTAATGGTCACCAGGAACAATCTTTGATTCATACACATGTACTGTAAATCCATTAATATTTGCGAGAATTAAAGTTTGCATTTTTTTAAACAAAACCTTGTTCACATGGTTATTCATGGTTATCTTGGGCCTTAATTGTTAAGACAAGTTTATTCTGCCATTATTTTCACCATTATTTATTTTTTGCTACTTAAAGGTGGTCACGAAATTCGCGAATGAATCCCTCACAAACATTAATGAATTTAGAGGAGTATATCACACATAAGTGAAACGGAATGTTTCAACCAGAATCTTTTAAGTCCTACCAATCATATGTTTTAGTACAGGAATGTTTCAAACAGAATCTGTTAATTCCTACCAATCATATGTTTTAGTACAGGAATGTTTCAAGCAGAATCTGTTAATTCCTACCAATCATATGTTTTAGTACAGGAATGTTTCGTTAAGCAGAAGCTTTTAATTCCTACCAATCATGTTTTAGTACAGGAATGTTTCAAGCAAAATCTTTTTAATTCCTACCAATCATATGTTTTTACAGGAATGTTTCAAGCAGAATCTTTTAATTCCTACCAATCATGTTTTTACAGGAATGTTTCAAGCAGAATCTTTTAATTCCTACCAATCATATGTTTTAGTACAGCCATTATTAGTAGTTTCTAAAATATAAAACATTTGTTTTTATCACTGCTATATATATCCTTTGGCGATTTAAGTATAATTCACTGTCCTACTGTGACTGTCCTTGTTATGCCTTGATTAATACTGATAGGTTGTGGCTGTTCAAACAAATCCTGTTATTCAGATGTCATATCCTGGTGTGACGGTAGGAGATAAGGCCTGATCCAGATCATCCGGGGAAAACTATCCTTATAGGAAGAGGGGGTGGGGAGGGGGTTGATATGCAACCTAAATGGAAAAGAAAAAAATAAAAGAACCAAGAACAGTAGCAAAAACTTTTGTCATAATTTGATATTACAGTGGTCCTTCTCTTAGTAGCCATTCTCAACAGAGGCCATCCTATCAAATGTGGCCACAGACTTTTGGCGCTACTACTATGAATGCATTTACTTCTGCCGCTTGCCAAAGGCCACCTCTCTAATGTGTCCACAATTTCTTGGCAAATAGGATGGCCTTATTAGAGGGGGACTACTGTAGTTTGGACTTGCGAAAGCTTTTGCAATGAAAACTTTCCTGGAAATAAATGCGTCAATGGGAAAAATAAGAATTGAGATACCGGAAAACCCACAATGTGTTTGTGTGTGCATCGTAAATGATATGACAGCTTCATGCTAAGGCCACTAATGGTTTCTTCACAGTGCATGCTCTTCCTTCATTTATATAATGACAAGATATCTGCATGTTGCAAAAATTAAATCGCCAGAATTTTCCGAAGACCTGCAACATCTTATGGGTTGTGGTCCTAATCTTAGGAAGATTTGTAGCCCATAGGACTTGGTTGGTCTCATCCATTTTGTATGAGTTTCTGGCATTGCATGCATTGCGGACCGCACGCCTTTGAATGGTATCGGGCTTTCTGGCATTGTACAACGTATGGCAGGCTGATGTTGATGTGTAATAATATTGCGTTACACAGAAATCTTTTTCATCCCTCTCCAGTGCCTCAAAGAATGAAAGCTTTTTTGTTGGCGTCCAATATCAGAATATGGATTTACAAAAAAAAAAAAAAAGAAATAAACTAATTAGGGTTTATTCTTTTCCTCCAGCAGCAGAACACATAGCTTTGTTTGATAAAATGACAAATACACACGGTACAGTGGCCCCTGTGATTTAAGACCCCACAGTTTAACAGTTATCTGCATTTTAAGACTGGCAATCAGTGATGCGACTTAATATTTAATACCTACCATTTAAAGAACACCTTCAATTTAAGACCATCACTTATTCTTCTAACTGAGCAGGTTGTCTCAAAATGCAGTGAGGTATGGTTTAAGTTGAAGGAAAAAAAAAAAAAAAAATGCCCATGCAACTCGGGGAAATCCGTTCCCGGGATTTAAGTGGATTTGTAACTTTATTGAGTTTGGTCGATATTTCTATTCTGCCTGAACAGTCAACCCGTCTTTCTATGCCAGCCAGCCTGTTAGTCACACAGTGGCCGAATGAGCTTGTAGGCTTTCAATCAGAAGGGTTTTGACCCTTCACCAGGTTCACAGCGTTAGTTCATACTTGATATTGTATCAGAGTCCTGACAAATGATGAAAATTGCACCGCAGGCGTGGCACAAACAGGTGTTGATTTTCTGGTCGTGCAGTCGTTGGATGAATAGCTTAGGTGGAGTAATCAATCTGTAGGAGATTACCTGCCACTGGGAAGTGAGGATTATTTGAAAAGCAAAAAAAAAAAAAAAAAAAAAAATCGAGCTTGGCATTTCTATCTCTATTTTACACTACTAGGAATACATATTTCTGTAGAATCTATATAGTCACTGCTTCACTATAAAATTTTAAAAAAATAAAGGTAAACATACTCTGATATATTTTGAGATTTATCCTAACTATTAAAATTTAGTCTTGAGTTGTTGGATGAAATGCGGCGGTCTTATTCTTGTTCGTGCAAGGGATGGTTTACGTCAAGAAGGGAATGGGCATTTTGCTACAGTTTTGTGCACATGGGAATTGTGCAAACCACCTACCAAGGTTCGAACCCGAATCAGAAGAGAGAAGGCCTCTATAATTGCAGCATTACTTGTGGCACTAACTGTACACGTCCATGTGTATGATATTGGATATATGCATGATTGTACCTGGCTTATATGAATATCTTAGAAACCTCTTTTGTGGTACTGAACCAGACACTAAAGCATGGGTCTAGAATTTCCTCAGCTGTCGTTAACCAAGAGGAAATGAAAGATCAGCTATCAGGCCAGTGGCCGCTGTCCGCAAAATTGATCCAAAAGGTGCCTTCCGATACAGCCAATATTGTTCTCACACCAATGCAAATGGCAGTACTCCATATATTGTATCGACTGACCGCACAAATGAAGTACATTGTACTCGGAAGCCATCTGTTGATGCCATTGTCCTTGAGATTAATGTCTTTGGTCGATAACTAAGGAAGAGAAACCAGAAGGCATGTGCCCTTTGTGTGTATTTGGTTAATGATCAAACCCCACACATGCACTGTATTTATGGTTCAAGTGAGCTTAGAAAGTAAATATAAAAATTGATTGTTTTTATCCATGACTGTAGTGTAAATCATTCTTGGCTGTACGGATATTCCTCTTGATGAGAAAAAACAAAAAACAGAACTGATATAAATTATGCACAGCGCTGCCCTATACAGTGTCAACTGTTGAGAGACTACTGCCATGAGAGGCCACCTGTCTTGAGGGACCACACATTACTGGCTAATTTTAATGCAACTGAACCTGTCACCAAAGACCACCTGTCTTAAGGGACCATATTTTTATGGACAAATATGGGTGGTGATTCAAGAAAGGTTTGACTATACAATGTATTGGTTTACTGCCATTTGCTTTTGGTGAAGTGAATCTAGGGTTTAGTCAACATTTGAACTTATAAGGTTATTATACATACATGTACTTTGTGTAGGACCAGTAAGTTCTCCAATGGTCACTTTCTGGAAAATTCTTAAGTCTAGAAACGTACTTAAGGTCACCTTGGCAATTTTTGTCCTTGTAACGCTTAAGATCACTAGTGGATTTCTTAAGAAGCTGACCCCCAAAAAAACAAACATATGTATTTACTCTTTTATGCAAATAGCCACACTAAATGCTGGCTCTGTGCCATGGTCCCTGTGATATAAGACCCCTCTCTTCAACAGTTCCTGCCATTTTAAGACTGACCATCGGTGGCATATCTCTTACATTTTTCAATGCAGTAGTCCCTCTATTTTACAATCCTCTATTTTAAGACCACCCTTGATTATAAGACGCTTGATTTGGTCCCAAAGGGCAATTTTCTGTGTTAAATGACCTTTATTTTAAGACCACCTGCAATATAAGACCACATTTTATTGGTCCCATGGGTGGTCTTAAAACAGAAGGACCAGTGTATAAATATATCGTTTCATTTGAGAGCACCTTCAATTTAAGAGCACATTTTTTGTGTGGCTGAACAGGTGGTCTTGAAATGGAGAGACTACTGTACTACAACATAGCTGAACATCTGGTGATTGGATCCTTATCCTGATGAATGGACCTTAGATCCTTTTTTCCCTGGATCATTGTTTATGTATGTACAGCTTTGAAATACAAGATGGCATTGTGTAAATTTCGTTCATTGTCCAGATCTCCTAAGATCTGGAAATATGATGAATACATTGGTTCATGATGTAATAATGGAGTTTTCTTAATTTTAATTTAAATCAACTGGAAAATATCCAAGTTGGTGGGGTGGGGTTATCACGAAAGTAATTCAAGCACTGCATGAGATTTCAGGAAAGACCAGACTTAAATTTTGGTTTGTTTAAAAAAGCATGTGGAGGAATGGCATTATCAGACACCGCATAGACATGAGCACAAAGCAGAGCATGAAGTATAAAGCCAATATGTTGTGTTGTGTATGTTGTGGAAGCCATGCATTTATGCTGGGTCATAAAACATCCCCGATGTGCTTTCCGAGCTGTAATAACAAGTGAAGTACTTTTCCGTGATTGGATATACAGTAGAACCTGTCTTGAAAGACCACCCTATTGGCCACAAAAAAATGTGGTTTGTCAAGGCAGGTGGCCTCTGGTGACAGGTTCAGTTACATGTATATTGAAATGTAGGTCCTGCCGCAAAAAATGTATGGTCTCTCAAGGCATTGGTCTCTCAAGACAGGTTTCACTGTACTGGTATGACATGGCACCACGGGCGAAGGCCAACGACGCCACTCACCGTATGCGGCAGAAAACATAGAAGGCAGGATTTGGAGAATCAGTTGATCCTTGTTCTAGACTGGGGTTGATTGTGGAATGTAGTGACCAATCAAACCGTCCATCTCTCTCGGTTTCTCCAATTGAGATCATAGTGACCCCAGTCCTGTATTTCTCTGTGAATGGAGACCTAATTTGCCAGGTGTCTTCCAGCCGGCTGGGCCTCAATCACCATCTCCATATGAGCAGGATGAGCGAGTGCCCTGTCGTGTTTCGGCTTTCAGGTATAAAGCCACTGTGACATTGAAGGCAAATCCTGAATCTCCAACATTTCAGAATGTCATCTGTTAATGTTTCAAGTTAGGGCTACCAAAGGGTGTTTATTTACACTTTCTTGTAAAATCAACAGGAGGCATGGTACAATAGATTAAATTAGGTGGCGGTTATTCTCATAAGATAATTACCATCTAGCTGGACGCCTTACATGATGTTAACCGGTACATGTTGACAGCATGTATGCACCATTGTTATATCGTCAGATTGCATGAATTCACATTTGGCTTCGTAGGGATTGGCAGGTCACAAATTGCATTCAATTTGTCATAGCAGCTGTTACATTTGATCTTTACCAACTTTGAAGGACTAACAGTAGATAGGGTATCACTGACTCGGAAGTTTGTTCTGAGTATCATGGAATGTGCTACGTATACCATGAGGCCACCAACTTTGTACACATGTCACTATATATCATACACGTAGCCATATTGGTAATAACACTGTTTGTGCTAATGTTATTTTTTATTGCTGTAGCAACATACAATAGAACTTTATATCAGAATCTTTCACTGATAGATTTAGAACATATAATTAATAAACAACGTCTGGAAATGCTCCATGCCATTATATTTCTTGGCCCATGTGTGGTTTGTCCAAATTGCGCCCAATAAAAAGCTGTTGGGCACTGAAAGTCACTGCCAAACAGTTGATTGGTAACTTTTTGATTAAGATAATACATTTATCTACTGTAAAGAAATGTTTTGTGAGTCTATTTTTGTGCGTGGTCTGTGTCCTTGGCCAGGTAATTTCGATCCTATCTAGTAGTCACTCAACTTAATATTGGTTATTTACACCATTAAATATTGTAATCCTTCTCCTGAAATGATATGCAGTGAATGGAATGTTATTTTTCAAAATAAGAATATTATGCCTTCAAGACAAACAAGAAACTGACAAGAAGATTGAAGAGAATAAATGTGAAACTGATAGAGGTTGGAGAGAATAAATGTGAAACTGACAGAGTGTTGAGAGAATGAATGTGAAACTGACAGAGCGTTGAGAGAAGGAAATCAAGGAATGTGAAACTGACAGTTTGAAGAGAAGGAATCTGAAATTGACCGAGTTTAGAGAGAAGGAACCCGAGTCTTAGCCGCACGTAGACATTTCACTAAATGTGGTCAATCATGTATACCTATGATGTGCTCTTGTTAAAGCAAAGAGAGCATCTGATCCCCCACGGCTGTTATTGTTTGGTGCAGGCACCAGGTGAAGGTCATTGCTAAATAGGGGTATCTCCGCAGGATATGGCTCAAGATCACAAGACTGTTTTTGTCCGTGACATAAAGGCGTCGGGCCACAATTAAAGACTGTGGATGCATGTAGGCGGCCCCTGGGGACACCTCAACATCCGATGACGATGTCTGCTGTATCAGAACCGGGGAAAAGATGCCGTGGATGAGAGGTTGTGAAGGAACCAGTAAAGAGGCAGATAATTGAGTGGTTCTTTTTCCTGCTGAGGTAAAGGGAAGGGATGTATGTGGCACGGGCCTACATCCCCCAACATATTGCCTATCAAGGGGAAAGTACTGTATGTAAGAGGCTGCCACAAAAACAGCTATAATAATCCCACTAAAAGATGGTAGGCAGGTGGGTGGCTAGAAAATCTGTCGGAACTCCGGATATAAAGTGATTTTGTTTTTGTTTTCATTTCCTGCCCAAATAGCCGTGATGTGTATTGACTTGAAGCTAGTTGTGACACAAATATTGTTAAAGCTAAAATGTGGATGTTAAAAAATAATACCAGGGTATACATTCACTATGAGCATCAGGTTTTTATTCTAAACCACCCTGGGCTCACTGCTTCTTCATAAGACTTTCACCATGCAGTTCTTCCCGTACCTGGCTTTTGGACCTGATCCAGAAAGTGTTAATGAAAATTCTCCTGATTTAGAAGAAATTAATAGCACCATGCAGTAAAACCGCTTCCTGTCAGTAGTCTGGCTAAATTGGGCCAATCAGAGTGCAATGGGATCAAATTGGAGCCAACTGATCTGCATGGAGTGAATGCTTTCAAAGTTTGGCAAAACAATTAGCACCTTGTCCATGACAGAATATCCCACTGGGCATCATTTAAATTTTTCTATAGGTCCGTTATCTTGTCCGAGTCAACATGAGATCAATTTTAGACTGGGCCAAGAATCAGTTTGAGTTCTCAGAAAAGGACTACAGGATAAAACTGTTATTATAATAAAAAATACATGCTGCTAACTTAAGTATTGTGTTCAGTTTTTGTTACAAAATTGTTAATTTTACGCCTTGTTCCAGCAACATATTGACATTTTACTAAAAAATGCACTCATGCACAAGATTTTGTGAAATATGGCCCAATAATCATAAAGCACCCATGGAGGTGGCATTGAGACCTTCTTTGCTCCATATATTTGGTGTCGCCAAAAATCGTAAACCGTTTGATAATCTTTGTTCTGTTGATCATCTTATGGTGTTGCCAACTAGCCCCTTACTTCATTATCCAGAGAATCAAGTTTTCAACACAGCTCAAATTGACTTGGACAAAGGTCTTTAAAGAATCAAGGGGGCCTACTTTGCGTCTGCAGCTCCCCCGGGCAGCTCCACCATTTGGCTCCCCAATGGTGAAGGTCTAGCTGGGTGCATTATGATAAGTAATATCCTAGGCGCTGCTGGTTACATGGCCCAACTAGTGCATAAACCCTATATTGATGCAGTATGACTTAGTACAATGTATACCGACACCACATATTTTGACAACAGGCTTGTTTTTCAAGACAGGTTGACTGCAGTTGTTTAATTAGTATTTAATGTCCTTGGTACCAAGTAAGGTGTTTCTTCCATATTGCATGCTTTAACAAATGATTCTAGTTCATGTAATATATATATAATCCCATGTTGTGTGTTTCAGTTTTGATGTAGAGAATGGGACGTCCCCCAACCGTAGTCCCCTGGACGGTGCTAGTCCATCATCTGGATTGGTTCTCCAGAACCTGCCTCAGAGACGGGAATCTTTCCTCTACCGTTCCGACAGTGACTTTGAACTCTCACCCAAGTCGCTTTCACGCAACTCTTCCCTTACCAGTGAGCTGTAAGTAACACTGTTATTATTAGCTGAATAATAATATGCATTTCTTATACAGTGCTTTCTCCTTGAACAAGCTCAAAGCTGGTTTACGTATTTTTACTCCTGGGACACCTGCATATTCCAACACATTCTCAACTCATCAACACATTCCCAACTCATCAATGCAGCACACAACCCAGATACAATAGTCCCTCTAGTTTACAACCCTTTATTTTAAGACCACCCTTGATTATAAGACCACTTGATTTGGTCTCAAAGTACCACTGAGTGGTATTTTAGTGACCTTAGTCTCAAAGTACCACTGAGTGGTAAGTGACCTTAGTTTTAAGACCACCTGCATTATAAGACCATATTTTCTTGGTCCCATGGGCGGTTTTAAAATAGGACTACTGTACACGCTATACAAGGTGCTGTAGATGGTCAGTATAGAAGAACTTTTCTTGTGTACCGGTACTGCCAAGTTCTAATTTGAGGTTGAGTAAACCAGACCACACTTCAGGCATATAATTCCTGCTCAGAGACTGTAGGTACTAGGTACAGAAAAGTAAGCATATGGCATGGTTCAAATCGACAATATTTCATGGTTGAGAATCCAATGCCTTTATTTGGCCACCTGTCCTCCCTTTAATGTAATGAATATAATTCCCGGGTTTCAGAATTATGAGAATAAATAATTTTTTTCCAGGGATTTGCACGTACCCAGTAGTACCAATCGTTGGTAAATACTTAACTGGATCACTGTGGTTGAAGTGTATATCATATATCACAAGTATCATTACTGGTGCAGTCTAGTCATGTAGGTTCATCCTATAATGGTTGTATTAATGTATATTGTTCTGTAAAGTGATTTAGGTTTTTATGTTGTACATTGTGGTGCTTTAATATAGAAATGTGTTACTACTACAATGTACTACTACTGCGGTTACTACTACTGCTACTCGAACTGCTGCTGGGCCTACAAATATTACTACTGCTGCTGGTGCTACTATTACTGCTACTTCTAGAGCTACCACTATTACTACTACCGGGTAATAATAAATGTTTGATGTTTCTTTAGTATTCATTTGTTTTGATCTACAAATATAAAGTGCACGTACAGGCATACTAATTATAGAAAAAAAAAGGATACTTGTAAGGATGCATTCAATAATAATATATAATTTTATTTACACAGTTATTTTGCAATGTCTGCTTTTCCATCATATGTCCTATTCTTATCAAATCTCTATCCAATATTTAAACAGAGCACTGGAGGAAAAATAACACTTTGATATGCTTATCAGTTTTGAAGGCTATAATGATCAATGACTGTATGTCTTTATACAAGGGTTTTAATATATGAGAAATGCGTATTTGTTGTTGCAAAAAAAAGAAAGATAAAAAAGGTTTGACATCATTTCCACCTTGTGAGAATTTCCAGATGTTAGACTCTCTTACATATACATCCTTCTCTACAGGTGAACACTTGATTTTATTCTAGAGCTGGGAAATAGCAGATTTATTGTCTGGAACTAGGAGATTAAATGCCTGAAACTTATGGACTGACAGAGGTATAGGTAATAGGCAATCGGCAGTTGTAATAAAAGTCATTTAATTTCCCTAGACAAGAAAAAAAATCTATTGAAAACATAATGCCTCCATGTGCCAAGCTTGTTATGCTAACAAACCAGCCCCTCGTGTTCCCACTTCCACTGCTTCCGATTCTGTGCACAAACGGAATTGGGTTTTGATGGGGTGAGAATCATTGGAGCTCCAACAAGGTCAGTAATTTCTAAAATGAGCCACATTCAGCATTGACTGACCACTGGCTGCTGCTGCTGCAAAGTGACTCTGAGCCACCATGGTCCACACTGGCATGATTTGTTGAGGCCCTCTTCAAACAGAACCCCAATCCACTTACTTGGAAGCATTGATCCATTCCTCGAAGCTAGAGTTTGCCACCGATGGGTGCCGGAACCTAAAGAAAAATAGCCAGCCAGACCATTTTTGTCCCACTGCAGTGCCACACCGAATACGGTCAAAGTCTTTCTGTGTCTCTGCGGCGTCTCTCTTTGCCTAGCACCCCTCCCAGCAGCCATACTGACAGCCGGTCCCCCCTGGGCTATCGATTTGCACGAGGCGTTGTCAGGATTTGGCCATCGAGCCAGGAGGGATGGCCCAAGTTTTTAGAGAAGAACTTTGGAAGAAGAGCAATCAATGAATGCATCCAGGCACTCCCTATCCCTACTTGGCCCAAGGGTGACATGCAGACAGGGACTGGGTTATTTCACAGAGGAGATGCACCATACCCCAACACCATACTCAGTAGTGCTGTATATGGCATATCTTCAATTTTTATTGTCCAGTGCCTCTGAAACAATAGGAAACCGGAAAGCACCAAATGAACCAGCATCATCACTGGCAATAAGATAAGGGCTGGAGTTCTCGAAAATATTCAAGTCTAAAGTTTTGACTTAAGTCAAGACTCTCAGCCAATCATATTGATCATGTTTGTGGCTCTCAGCCAATCATATTGGTCAGGTTTGTGGCTCTCAGCCAATCACATTGCTCAGGTTTGTGACTCTCAGCCAATCATATTGCTCAGGTTTGTGACTCTTAGCCAATCAGATTGCTCAGGTTTTTGTAACTTAAGTCAAAATTTAGACTCAAGTATTTTTGAGAACTCCAGCTCCCATTAATGACCCTCCCAATTGTTCTGTGGATTAAAGAGTGCATTCCTTATGCTATAGATTTGTTACAGTTCAAACATCACTTCAGGTCTTCAAAAGGCCACTTAATAACAGTTCTGTGAATGGTCTTAATTCTGAGGTTCCAGTGTATGGCTTACTTATTTTGTCATTTGTGCCTTACTTGTACTGGTAACAACAAAACTGTCCAAATCTCATCAGACAGTTATGTTCATACAAGTAAGTATCCCGCCAAAAATCTATTTAATTTACGTACACAGTTGTTTTTTGGTCTCAGCCATGTTAATTTTACCATGGCTGAAACTGGATGTTATTGGAAGTCCGTCAGAGCTTTCGGCCACCACTGCTTGGCCTCCTACCAGGGTGGTGACGTGACCACTGACAGATTCAAATATCCAGTCTCAGCCATGGTAAAACTTTATTATCTTTTTAATTTTGTAATTCATACATGCACTCGTATATCAATTTAGGAAATAAGAATCTTATCGGCTTCAGTGTGTGATACAACTACACTATACTCTCTCCAAAGTGGATCCTGTTCTTATTGATCAAGATCCAAAAAACAAGCCAAGCCACAAGGCCAGGAAATGGTTTGTAGGTCAATAGATGTGCTGCCTGATCAGGCAGTCTTGTCTTCCACCAGGAATGCAGGGGAGCTACAGTTCCAGCTACAGTTCCCACTGAGCCTTGGGCCAGAAAACCTGCCAGAGGAGGCATTCTCGAAAATGCTTAAGTCCACGGCTACTTAAACCATTAATCTGAGCAATATGATTGGCGAAGAATTTGACTTAAGTCAAATCTCTAGACTTAAGTATTTTCCAGCCTAGACTCTGGGCAAACCAAGCCCTTGATAATGCCGACCAACCTGGCAGCCTGGACCAACTGCCAATAGGATGTTTAGTCAGCAAAAATTCTTTTTTTTTTCTCCTCTACCTCTCTCGCTCTCATTCGGGTTTTCTCCATGTCCTGCTTCGTTTGCTGTGCTGTTTCGCAGTGCACTATGGTCCAGAATAAATGTCTGGCCCCAAAATAAATTTCCAACTTGGTTTTGTGTTTTCTTTCTTTTGTGAAAGGGTCCATCCTATCTGCCGTTTACTGAGGGCTAGAGCAAACAGCATGTTTCCAATAATATTGACAGCACCGGATACCATTGATTCCTTACCATGGTCACAAGCGCGGTCTGCAAGTACAATTTTTTTTCCACCTAACAAGTGTGTTTTCTTTTCACAGACAGATCAAACTGTTTGTCTATAGTCTACAGAGCCTTATGAGAGCTGCCTAAAATAAATTATGCTAAAAATATATCGGACCACTGATCTAGATCAGGCCATGTCATCTTTCAAAACCCATGGTCGTGTTTAAAGTATATTATTTCAACAATCATGTGATAACAGAACGTTGGTACCTGATATATGTTAACGAATCTGTAAACACAATGCCATACATTTCTTCCATTATCACAAGCCACAGAGTATATCGCTTGTTACCACGTGCAAGTAAAAGTACCGGATGACGAAAGATAAACAATCACTTGACAAATACACATTTATGACCAGAAAGCTCATACTACTTTATATATATATGGTACCATATAAAGAACAAATTTTCATGACTGACTGGCAGGTGAACATTAAGGAAGACTTTTGGTGTTTGGGAAATGCGATAATCTTGAATGTTTAGGTGACAGGTTTGATTTAAGAGCACTTCACTTCATTGTAAATTCCCATTTGGCAAATTATTATTGTTCATTCATTACTGGAACACCTGCCCAGTATAGGGCTCAATGGTGACCTTATGTAACCACAACATAGTACATGTACATCGTTTGCCATTAGCTGCAGGTGCTTGATAAGTGGACCTTAAAGTACAGTAGAGCCTCTCTTGAAAGACCTGACCCCTTCCGACGTAGAAATGTGGTCTCTCAATACAGATGGTCTTTTGTGACAGGTTCACTTGTTTTGAACTGTAGAACCTTCTGCCAGAAATATGTGGTCTTTCTAGATAGGTGGTCTCACGGCAGTTAGTCTCTCAAGACCGATTTCACTGTACGTTTTTTTTTTTTAAGTAAGTGATGATGCATGCTAATTCAGGCATTTCGTGTGAGATGGCGCAGGCAGTCTGAGATGGCGCACCGAGAGAAATCCCTGAAGCACATAAAACTCTGATCTCACAACAGGCTCCCTGAGTCTCAGAGGGCTGCTGCCCTTGCTCTGGGAATAGAATCCCCGAGTCTCCAGGTTTTCATCCTGCAGTCATCTGTCTCTGTTTTTTAATAACACGTCCAAGTCATTGCGCAGTGGGGTTGCCAGTCGCAGACCAACCTGCCAAATCCCTATAGGAGAGGCAACGAGAGACCGAGGGAGTGGAAACCAGCCAGGAATCCCTGATTTCGCACAATAAACGACTGGCTATACAAGCCATGACTGGCTGAAACCCTCTGCAAGAGACCTCACCGAATCATGAATATAGGTGCTTATGGCATGCCGTCCATTGTGGAGAAACTATAAGGCAGAAAATCTGCACATGGTAATATCGGGGCCAGAATAAAACTGCCACATGTCCCAGTATGTATGGAAAGGGTTGAATGTCATAAATATGCACAAAAGCAGGATAGATACAAGTCCCCGACCAGGCGGGTGAAGTCATACGGTGGCACCGCACATTTGGATGCGTCAAATTGCTCCCTTTGGTGGCATTTATTTGGCTGTTCGCAAGTTTGATGACGTGTCTCTGTGGGCAGTCCTCCTCTCTAGCAACCCGGAGGTGTTAGGTTTTATATCGGTATATATATAAGGGTGGGGAAAATTTTTTTGCCCTACGTGACTCTGGACTCGAGAGTTTGGTCCAGACCCCAAATTGTGAAATAGGGTATAGAAGATTTGCTTCAGTAAGTCAGTGGTATGAAAAAGTGCTAGGAAGACTCTTTGTTTGGATTCACTACCTACAGACTACACAATACAAAAAAAAAATACCCTGGCAGGTTAAAATATATTATGTCTGATGTAGCTGTGTATATATGCAGGCAGACAATTGCCATATTAAGGTCATGAGAATGCACAGCTGGTGCTGATGACTGCTGCTCTCCTATGCTGTGCCTGCTTAGTCATAATAATAAAGTAGTGTAGTTTTATTTTAAAAAAATGCACATAGATGTCAGACTCTTATAAAATATTTGTTCAGTGTCCAGATGATGCAGCAAACACGGGAGCAAGTGAACACATAAGTTGCGAGGCTGGAGTGCGTACAAACACACAACTATCGCTGCCAACGTACAATGATAGGACTGAGCGGAGATGATTTCAGTTACTGCACAGAAATTTGCAGCAGGATGTGACTGGCAAATGAGGTTGGAATAGCAAAGACGCAGGAATAAACACTGGAAAATTGTTGTCAGACACCTGCCGTCCGATATATATATCCTTTAAGGACACGTAGGCATGAATAGGAGCCTAGGAGGTGCTGATAATAAACCTAGTGATGGTAACAGGTGCTGCAGAGTAGGATAGGCTATTGCCTGCCACTAGGGTGATATCAATAATACAACAATTATCCTGGTATTTACTGGTGTGTTATAATAATATAATAATATACCATAACAATCAAAATATGATGGGTGCATGGTTCAACTGCCTTTAGCTAGCATTGGCTGTTTGGCATAACCAGCCTTTTCCTGGAGCAGTGATTTTCCATTTTTACCTATTTTTGCTGTTAAAATTTGCAATCAATCACTGTCCTTTATTGGAATGGCATGATGACGCCAATCACATGACCTGGATTTCCATCCAAGGCAAGTCGTCTGTGACGCCGTGTCCTGTCAATATTGACTCAGAATTCAAAGCCTTTCCGATGGCATCGGGCATCTTCAGGGATGACTTACCCTGCTGCTTCTTGCACAGTGTTTAACGATATCGATTCGGGAGAGAAGCTCTTTTCACTGCCCAGGTCGAGGAAGAAGCTCCCCAACGAAGCTGAAAACGAATGAGAAGAAGAAAGAAAAAAAAAAATAGTCCTTGGTCGAATCATGCCGGATCACTGAAAAACTTAAGGGGATTTCTCAGAAGATCTTTTGCTTTTCATTCCTCAGACATTGCTGTAGAAGGAAATTGATTGATACCACCAGGGTAAGTCTTCCTTCAGAAAGAAATTCCTCCTGCCAGATGAGAACCAACCAAGGATTACCTGGGAAGGCATTCATTGACACCAACATGTGCAGTGGCTTTAGTTCGGGACTTCTGTTTGTACAAGGGAAACTAAGTGACTGAGTGGACTCCATATACCAATGCTTCAGTCTTCTATGGAAGAAAAATAATAAACTGGGTGAGACTGCTAGGAAACTCGATGAAATAAGCAGCAATCTGCCAGGAATTGTTGGTTGCTCTTTAATAACGTTTGCTGTTCAGCACAGATATCATGTTGGCATGCTCTTTATTGTTTGTGTAGAGGTAGTGAGGATTATATTGCTGCCTACACAAATCCCGGTGAGCTCGGGCGGTGAGCTAGAAAAGATTCAGCAGAGAATTAGCCTGGTTTAAATACCATGTAAGTCTGTGGCAATCTATCAAGGGAGTCCGCAGTTTGGACATGTCTGCATTCTTATGATTCAGTCCGCTGGTGAAAATGCCGCCGCATATACATCGCGGACTCTAGGGAACAGCAGGCGCCCTCTGAAGGCCAAGGCTTGAACTACATGTATACATATTCTGTGGCAGGCTGCTACCTGAATCTCTAAAAGACACTACGGCAAGTTTGCGGAAGCTTCTTTCTAGAGCATGATTGTGCTATGTTCTTGATGCATGCACTTTGAGGTTGACCACAGAGAACTGTGACAACAATTGACTTTGTCATTGATTTTTGTGTGTTTCAACGAAGCCGTCAATATAGCCCTGACAGAAGTGGAGCAGAGAAATAGTTACTGAGAGAGAGAGAGGTGAGAATCTTGGTTCCTTTCAACGCAGGCGAAGATCAGTGGGGGGTGCGGGTCCTTTATAACCCGCAGCCACAAACACCTGTTCTTTTCATCTGGCGTTGCATAGTGGTGTCTGCTGGTGCTTCTGAAACAAAACAACGGCAAAGAAAAAAAAAGAAAAGATTTTCCTAGACAATATGCATACAAGGAGATGTATGACCTCGGCGAGCCAACTGAAAGGCACGCAGTCAAAGAGTGACCCACTGAGGCCAGTCTGAGTCAGGAAGCCATTGGTTCGGGGACAAAGCTTGCCGGGCCATTACACTACATGGAAGCAAGTGACGCTGGGCATGGATGGCATCGCCCCTCGAGCCTCAGGAAGATGCAACCCTGGCACCACGCATTGATGGAAAGGCGGCGGAGCCCGGGTCCTGCCACTGTGGTATGCACCACTGAATGTCTCTGCCAGAACGCTAGGCTTCTCTCTGTCCCAGGAATGCCTGCCAGTGGGTTACAATACACCTGAAACAGCTTTTCTGGGAATCATATTGAACAGACAAATATATACATGCATGCTTCGGTATGCTAATTTTGTTTCCTGCCTGACGAAGAACGTGTCTGGAAGCTATGGTGAGGTGTTACTACAGCTAAAAGTAACAGTTCCAGGAATATAATGCAGATCGAATGGGTGAGCAACATCCTCTTTGATGGATTCAAACTGCTTTGACAGAGGGAATAACTCCTACTCCAACTCAAGTGAAATCTCTGAATAAAGTCTATGCCATTTAGCAGCAGTGTTAACAGAACACTGCAGGAGATCATGTACTACCAGTCCCTGCTGTATGCAATGCAAAGCAGTGTCTCTTCCTTGAGTGTGCACACATGCAAGATTCCTAGTTCTGTGGAATTCGGATAAGCCAACCAGGATTATTATGGCTACAATGGCTACTATGACTTTCGAACCCATCAGTCCATCTTCATCCCTGCAGGATGGACATATGTTACGACTGTCGCGTAGTCCATCCCCAAGGCTGTCTAACCACAGAAGTCGCAGCCCCATGTAAGTACATGATAAGTGCAGGTGCCAATGTCTCGGTACTCAGTAATGCAGTATAAAATAACATGACATGTCTTAAGGATTTTGTTACAATTATGGATGACAAAATCACCAAAAACTTAATAGATACCCCCCTGCACTATTAAAATAAATGTATAGTTCTAAACCTCAAGAAGCATATTGCCTTTGAGCTATTCTAACTGGCTCAGAAAGTCAAAAAAATGGGAATTTTGCCGCAAGTTGTTCATTTCAGCAGAGTGCACAGGGGATGTTTCTTACTTCAGTCATGGAATCAAGAGCCATGTACATGTATGTGCACACAAGACATAACGGTAATTGTGAGTGCAGTGATTTTCCAGTCGTATGTGCTTTGTGACCTCCATAATCACTGGAGATAGGGGGTTTATGTCGTCAGAAATACTAAACCTGAGTTTTGGCTTTAAGTCCGTCTCATTCTTAGCCAATCACATTACTGAGATTGGTGACTTAAGCCACTTAAGCTTAGATTTAAGTATTTTAAGAACTACTATGAGAACAATTAAATCTCTAGCTGAGTCGGTACCAGTTATGAATGAATGTTCAGTTTGAACAAGAAAACTGCATTGATAGAAATTCAAATTTCAAATTTGAGCTTAATGAATATGATATATTCAGTAATAAAAAAGTTTGTGTATGCTTAGTATATTGAAAGTCAAGTTAGGAATATTTATTATGAAGCAAGTGACCGGCTTTTATTAAGTATGTGTACATGTACCTGTTCAGTGGGTGTATACATTCTAGCATCCTAACCTGAAGCTCTGAGTAAGTGAGACAAAAAGTACACATACATCATCAACACCTTCACTGAGCTCGACTTTGTTGTTCTACGGAAATTCAAGGTGAAATATGTTGACTTTCTGGGTATAGGCAGATTCTGCCTCCGTGAGTCCAGGTAGGTAGTTGGTACCTAAATGTATATGCCAGTGGCAAAAGCGGGATGCTTCTCAGGTGAATCTGGATAAGTTGTGCCTGCCTATCTGCCGCCTGCTGAAGTACAGGTAATCCCCAAGATCGGGCCGTTTCCACTGGCAGCGTGTTAACAGAAATGCCAGCTGGCCGCCCACTTCCTGTCTTACTGTATCTTCTGACTTGGCATGTTACCACTGCGGAAACAAGCTCAGGATTCAAAGCGTTAGTTAAAAAATCTTTCGGGAAAAACTGAATGCATTCATCCTCCGGCGATATTCCGGCGCACTTCGTACTTTTCCTGCCAAATAATGGGATTTAAATGCAAGGTTTGCAGTTTGAAGTTAACCTATCTAAGCATTAATGGAAATCACTTCCGGGAAGAGACATTTTATGTCTCCGTGAAATACAGACTGATAAATAATAGTATTTGTTCCTCGCATTGAGACCTTTTTCCATGGACTAACGATGTGCTTTCTCATGGGCTCCGTCCTGCGTTGCGTCGGAAACTGCTTCCACAAACTGGCCGGTTCCAGAGAGGGGAACGAACATGGGTCACCCACTTCCAGGTAATGCACGTATACCCCCACGAGACTTGTGATTGTGGGCAGTGGTAGAAAATTTAATCAGCTCGTGTTTCCGAGGAACCGCGTTTACGGAGTGCAGCTGAAACGAAATGGGAGTCAGGTTGCTTTGTTTGCTTCGTAATCTGTTTGCACCTCATTCCACTGACAAGGGCAGAGAAACAAAGTGCCGGACGCAGGTTAGATAGACCAAGCAGTGTAACATTGAGCTCTGTGGGTAGAGGCTACACTGAGATTGGTGCCCAAATGCCAACAGTGATAAGACTGACCTAGGCCATAAAACGTAAACTCCTAAAAATGCGTACAAAGAGGGAAAACGAGTTCAATTATAGCCAGGTATTACAACAAGTACAAATATTTTTTAGCAGCACAGTCTCAGAAATAGTTCTTTGGAAGGAGAAAGGGACAGTGCATAGTTAGTATCGCAGCACTAAGACGGTTTCAGATGCCCGAGTCTCAGAACTCTACACTCTTATAGTTCAGTATAACCAGTGGCACAGTATTGTTTTAAAGTCCTACCACAGGAATCATACATACAGATGTTGGATTCTTGCTCTACTTTTGGTGCCAAGATTTGGAACCACGGCAAAATTACACTTTTCACTACATCATCAATGGGGTATGTATCTTTATGTTGTAAACTTATGTACAAGGGCATTATACTTGCATGCATCTCAGGCATTTCATCACTTGAGAGTTTATTTTCAGTACTTCTGACTTACTATAATACTATAATTTACAATTCCTTCATCAAGTTAGTAAGCAGCATTTCCATTCACTGTTCTCCCATGTTTTGACTAATATCATGCTGTTTCATGTACTTAAATTGTATCCAAAGTGAGCCAGCCTCAAATCAGTTATGCCTGGATTTTTCAGAAACATTAATTCATTCTAAATTTGTAACTTTCAGCCTTCAGTATTTTGGCTGGAAGTTCGTTTGAAAAAAAGAAAAGCATTGGTACATGGAAGTTGTCATGGATTTCAGTGTAGGAGAAATTCTTTGCACTGCTTTACACCGCACTTTTAACTACCAAAATTCTAAAGGACACTTGTTTTCAAGCTTTTACAGAGTAAGAATTTAGTCTTGGGACTTTGCAAAAAGTTTACTATTAGTAACCAAGTAAATTTCTGCTGAGAACTCAGATTTCACAGTGATGCAAGAAATTGAGCTTTGAAGTTTGGTT
>JAAUYG010060060.1_pt1 | contig 26026 bp, 25 predicted proteins | sample 7278091 | NCBI WGS metagenome assembly JAAUYG01 (sample SAMN14350201, study PRJNA611818) | marine sediment metagenome | isolation source: surface marine sediment (0.6m) | place: French Polynesia: Moorea | collected 2018-08 | reverse complement strand
GCACTTGCCACTTGATAATCTGACACCTGATTTCACCTACAAATTAACCACTGCAACACTCATTATGCTGACATAGCTACTCCCACAATTGATTTTCTGACTAACGGGCTTTCTGACTAACGGGCCTTCTGACTAATGGTCCGTCTGACAATAAGGTGGGCACCAGCCAGAACAGGCGAGGTTTGGGTAACAGAAGTGTCTGTACCCTAATAAGCATGTTCCCCTGAAGTGAACTTACATATATGTAAATAAGCAGATTTTTTTCGGGGATTGTTCCTCGAAATTGCTCCCGGAACTCGCCATAAAACTTTTATGTAACAGTGTACATGTATATAGTCAGGAAGTCGGAAGCTTTTTTTTTTCTTTTGACGCATTCGGGATACATGTACATGTAGTTCCCAGAAATTGTTCCCGGATCTCGCTATGAAATATTTTCATGTGGACAACTGCTGAGTTATTGTACGGTTGTAGTCTTTCGGTACTGTAGGGCATGTGGGGTGGGTTTGTAACTACCGTTCAAGAATTTTATGTGTAAAATAATAGGACATTTTGTCACATTCTAAGTACATGTACTACCAGCGGAAAGTCCTGACTTCAAGTTGGTGATCTATTCCGGTAAATGCGAAGGTTTCTGGAAATGTGACCAGCCGGTAATCTCTCACACCAGGGTCTCCCACTTCTGGGGCTCGGACTGGAGTTCTGGAAAATACTTAAGTCTTAAGTCTTAACTTAAGTCAGCAGTCTAATCTATGTAATTGGCTAAGAATATGACTTAAGTCAAAATTTAGACTTAAGTATTTTCGAGAACTTCAGCGCTGGATTTTCCACATATTTATTCAGGGAACTGCAAGAAACCATGGGAAAATACCAATTAAGTGACATCGGCGTTTCGCTTATTAATGTTTTATACAACAGTTTTTAGCAGGGAAGACCAGCTAAAGTAATATGCTATAGGTTTCGGTCTTCGGTAGGCCTATTGCTCTCGTATGGGGTGGATTGGTTAGTGTTATTCAGGTAGTATGTAAGCGAATGTTATACTTGTCACTTTCCCAGGACATGACTTGTACTAAGTACATGTAGGCCTTATTATTGATAGTGACATTTCCTGACGTTTCAGATTCAGATTCTTTCCCGGTGAATGGGAAAAGTCCCCAAAAATTACAAAGGTAGTAGTCTCTCATAATATGCTAATGTAACCACACCCGGAAACTCAAGATTTCCGTACATGCTGTGCGCAAGTGGGAAATCTTCTAAGAAAACACAGAGAACTGCCAAATGATTTTAAGTGTCACTGACATAAGTATTTCGAAATCAGAATAGAATAAACATATTCTCTATTATTTGCAGATGAAATAACAAGTGCAGGAGAAGTAGCAAAGGTATTTGGAAAAAAATCTATCCCATGTCGATGAATAGGAAAAAAGGATCCTTATAAAAAATAAATTTTAATGCGCAAAACTGCACAGGTCTGCATTGTTTGGGTAGCTACCATTCTACAAAATTTGATAATCAAAGTTTCTGGGAAAAATGAGTTTTACAGATGGACTGACGTAACGACAGAGACCCGTCACGACGGCGGCGTGACGATCGTAGCTCTGCTGAGTGCTGACGCAGTCAGGCAAAGGCCGCAAAGCTAATAAATAGTCACGTCAGTACCCCGTAAATGTGATCTCAGCTGTTGAACATCTGTGTCCAGTAAATAGCCAGACGGTCAAGAGGGATTAGTAATTATTTGTCCTTGTTGCCATGTGGGGCAATGTGGTCCAAAGTTAAATCAGCATAAAACTCAGATGACATGTACATGTGTGTGATCTTTTCGTTATTGCGTTACTGGAAAATCGATGGATGCTACATCATGTACATGTACTACATGTAGTATATTGATCCTCGGCAGTTACTTGTATAGATTTGAAGTTCTCTGTCTGAATGACTTTATTCGTTCCCACATATCCAGACATATGTACTGGCTGGGGTCACATTAACCAACACAGCGAACTGGAGCCAGGAAAACCTGGGCCCTTGTCTAGTGGAACATTTGTTTCTCAAGACGGCCTTTTGTTGTTCTTGTGGAAACGTTATGAGCATGTACATGTACATTGTTCTTTTTTACCAATGTTTCGTGCTGCTGGCGATAATTGAATACCACATACTGGAATGTATTGATCCACAGTGCCCATTTAAGTGTAGCTTAATTATATTCCATCAGCATATTTTCTGGACCGGTTATGACCCGTCCAGTTTTAGTCACTATACATGTATATATAGAGAGAAAATGCTGTGTTTTGGCCTATAAATGTGCATGCGTATTTCTCTTTCAGTAACAGACGTGTTCAGTAACCGTTAGAGATATTTTTTATCATAAAGTCAGTTTTATCCGTGAGATCTCCAGCACAAGTTGCAGTGGAATGATCAGATCATCATATCACAAAGTCCATTTTCAGGCGCCATAGGCATACATGTAGACCATCCGGCATTGGCTTTAGCCTACGTGTATAGCATGATAGTCTGTCTGTGGTATCTGTTGCAGTACAAGCAGCATTGTCGGGATCTGGAAGACGGCAAGGTGCCCAAGGAAGTGCAGGACATGATCCAGAGAAGCAAGAGGCAGCAGGAGCGGAAAGCGCGGGCGGCCGCTTCCAGGACTGCGACGAATCCCACGCCGGATGCTTCCAGCGCCAGTAATGAGCAGAACGAGTGATTATTGTGTGAGAAACGGCTCATGCTGCTACAAGGAGCAACTAGAGACGGTGCTGGGAGCCTATACATGTAGTTGCAATCTACATGTGCAATGTACATGTACCTTCGTTGAAAGATGGCATTATAACTAAAGATACAACATTTACATGTACACTTACGGTGTCTCAGAGAAAGTGGTGGAGGACAAACGATGCTGTTCAGGTTCAGCATGTTCAGTATGCTCGTTACAATGGATACCACATATAAGGCCAAAATCATGGACTCCGAGGATCATCCTAAGCCAGGATGGATGTACAAAAATAGCCAGACGTTCTTAACGGATCATAACGTATCTTACACACGCGATTGGTCTCGAATACGTCAGTCACGACCGACAGGAAAATTAGTATGATTTGTCGGCTTTTTGTGCTGGCGTACTGTATCCAGCTGTCCTCCCAGTGTCGTACTTGATTATTAATCCACTACTCTGGTGTGCTGGTGGTGGGAAAATTTTGATAGACTGTTGCGAAGAACTGATCAGGATCAGAATACTAAAGGCAAAGCACTGCAAAGTGAAGTAGTAAATATAGCATAGATGATTCATTGTAGACGTACAGCTACGTACATTGTGTAGTAAACACGGTACAGCCAAGACCATTGCTTATCTAGCATTTTTCTGCTTATTGTTCTTAATACAAATATACAAATACAATGTATACAGGGCATTTTGTAGTTGTTAGTTCTGGTTATGTAGTCATGTTGTGATTAACAAAGATTAACACCATCAGTATTTTCCCGCAGTATTTGAATCCGAGGAAAATTCAATACGTACTATCGCAGGCGGTTATACATGTACATCCCAACATGGAGTAACTGTAATAAGTACTTTGCTGGTTAATTGTTGGTTACACAATATTGCTTAATGTTACTAGTAGAGATCTATATGGCACACAGTTGTTTACTGTTATATACATGTACAATGTGCCGTAGTGTGCATGTAGTGTGCCGTGTCGACAGTGGTGTGGGCAGGTCGTGTTAATGTTCTCTGTGTCCTAAGGCCACTGAAGATGGAGATAGAAGCTACCCGTACCGTGTCCATATATTGCCCCCGACAACCTCTTCTTGGACTTAAAAAATATGGGAAATAAACAAGTTAATGGTTCAACCAATCACAGTCGTGTCGTCTGCCCGGAAGCTTTATTTAATATGTGTGACACGTGTTACGTTTTTACCACCGACATTTAACGCACCAATATGTACACTACACAAAAATAGTTAAGGATATTAAATATCCTTAACTTTTTTTGTGTAGTTAATATATGCTATACGTGCACGCATAGCATATATGAACTACACAAAAAAGTTAAGGATATTTAATATCCTTAACTTTTTTTGTGTAGTGTATATTGTATTCAGTTTAATCAGTTCACATGGTTAAAAGTGTAATTACCCTCTAACTAGGGGGGGTCATGAGAGCATGGAGATATCCATGTGAGAGATCCATGTATGATGTACACACGTGATATACATGTACCCTGAGTTGCTGTATAGTTTTCGTTCGGTTTGTAGTTATAGTCAGTAGCATCTCACATAAAGCCAGAATTATTTTGTTGTCACAGTTTATGCCACATGATCAGATGATGTAATACATGTATGTTGATTATAATGCATAAAGCTTCTGTTACAAAAATAAAATAAAGTTCTAAAGTTCTAACAATGGCTCAGTTTGGATGGGTGTGGTGCATTGTATCATGTAATGTTGTAGGTACATGTAGCCACTGTGTGACCTGTATAGCAGTACGGAATAATTTTCAAATTTACTTGGAGATCCAGCATGTTGGGACAGCAGCATACCATAATGGTCCACTGGTGGCCCTGCCTACATGTACTTTTATTGTGCAGATATGGTAGAAGATTGCTTTCTCTGCAGATTTTTAAGACAAAACCATGTTCGCAGGGATTAATATTTGTTGGTTAGCTTAGGTCTTGTTAGTTGTCTAGGTACATGAATTTTGTTTGCGGGGTATTTATTTTTGCGATTTAAAGATGGTCGTGAAATCCGCCAAATAAATCTCGCGCAAACATTAATAAATTTACAGTAGTACCCAGTACTGAATATAAAAATAACAACATCAAAGGGCCGAAGAAACCAGAATTGAAACCATATTCCAACAGATCCACGAGGTATCATGTCATTACAGATAGATCTCTGTTGACCATAATGACGTTGAGGCATATAAAACCTTTCAGGAGGCCTGCAGCACACATATTGATATTGATCCTAACTGAGAGGTTTTCTGTTTCAGACTGCCTTGTTGAGTGCAGCGACTGGAAGATTGGCCACGAAGCCTGATGGAAGAGTCTTCTTCAAGTGCGATATCTGTGAGAAAAAATTCAGCTCGCGTAGTGGCTACACATACCATATGAATGAGCATCAGGGCCAGTATAAGTACCACTGCCAGGAGTGTGACAAGGGCTTCAATGTCAAAACAAACTATAGGAACCACATGAGACGGCACACCGGGGACCGACTGCAGTGCCCCTACTGTGATCGAACATTCATGTCCAATCACGGCTACAAGGGCCACATCACGCTGGCTCATTCCGGCTGCAACTGAGATTTAAGATTCTCTGGTTAGCCATTGGATAGCCTACAATATAGATTATTTATGTATACTTTTTGCACATCCCAGTATCCCAGTAAGTTGTATTCATTTGGATGAGGGGTTGTACTCTTTGATAGCACTAGCCCTTGAACATGAGGAGCCACTGTGGATCCTCAGGTCAAAATCTGAGGAGCCAGAGCCAAAATGTGGCATTCTGGCCGCCAGAGCTCGTGACTACCGCACAATAGTGGGGGCAACAGGACTCTGACTGACTAGGCAGAATGAAATGTGGGAGCCACACCAAAAATCTGACAAAATGGCCTAAAGTATACTTTAAGCCAAGCATTTGAATGAAAAATATGAAACCGTACTAACCGAGCAAAAAGTATGGATAGTGTCGAGGCTGTAATCATCACGATCATGTTGACGTGATCATTTAGGACTTGGTACCCTGTTCATCATTTCCACAGGTCTTTTGCGCCATAATGCATCAAGTTTCGATCGATTGACTTTAGGGGTGGCAGTGTAATTACCATGTAACCTGGCAGTTGGGCATGAAAGATCCATGTGAGAGTATTTCTGATTTGTGTTCAGTTTTACAGAATACATGTATATAAAAAACAATTTTTGTATATAAAAAACTGTATAATAAGTCTAATCTCATATTTTCTAGGTTATTTATCTGCAGTTATCCTACATGTGCAATAGTCATACGTAATTCATATTAAGGTTTACAAATGAAACCAACTGTAAATTATTAAAATTGTACTGTAGCAACCATAATAGTTAACAATGCATTGTTTTCAATGCCACAGCCTTAAATGGCTATTTGTTAACCAGGAACATTAATATAATTGTATTGAATTGTGAAATGTTACAGGTTTGTTCCAAAATAAGCTATCTATCTATCTAAGTGCTGTACATGTACAATGATTTGCTGTATGTTTTTTGGTTGGTAGTTAAAGTCATCAGCGTCTCATATAAAACCAGAATTGTTTTGTCGTCACAGTTTATGCTACATGATCAGATTGTGTACTATGTGACATGTAAAGCTTTGTACAAACATAAAATAAATCTCTAACAATGGCACAGTTTGGTTGGCTGTAGTACATTCTATGTATACATGTAATGTTGCAGGTGCCCAATTTGTGACCTGTATACGATGCTGTTATGCAAAAATTTTTAAATTGACTTTGAGATCCAGCGTGTTTGGACAGCAGCATTCCTGTAGTATTCCACTGGTGGCACTGTCTACATGTACTGTTACTGTTCAGATATGAATGCATGGAATCATATGATAGAAAATTGCTTTCTCTCTAGATCCCTCTTATGTACATGTAGCTTAGTACCCAGTACTAGTAGCTTAGTACCCAGTACTGGACTCCAAAATAACAACAAGCAAAGGACCCAAGAAGCCAGAATTAAAACATTATGCCAATGTATGATGTCATTACAGATTTAGGTTTTGCTTCATGATGTGAAGTCATTCTGTTCTGCAAATAAAACCTTCCAAGAGGCCTGCAGCCCACCTCATAATGATACTATAACCAAGATGTTTTCTGTTTCAGACTGTCTTGTGGAGTGCACAGACTGGAATATTGCCAACAAATCCAGATAGAATGCCACACAAGATGTACTCGAATCCAACTGGACGAGTCTACTTCCAGTGTCATATCTGTCAGAAAAAGTTCAGCTCGCGTAATGGCTACACATACCACATGAACGAGCATCAGGGCCAGTATAAGTACCACTGCCAGCAATGTAACAAAGGTTTCATGGTCAAAATAAACTACATGAACCATATGAGACGGCACACCGGGGACCGACTGCAGTGCCCCTACTGTGATCGAACATTCATGTCCAATAATGGCTACAAGGGCCACATCACGGTGGCGCACCCTGGGTGCAATACAGATATTATTACGTCGGGTTATAGCAAGGCCATGGAATAAGGCTGCAGTATAGATAATTTATGTATACTTTTTTCATATAATACTGAAATACTGAATGTTGAAATGAAGTCATATTCATTTGGATAAGGGGTTGTGCTGATAGGGGTTAAAACTGAGATACACGTATCTGTATTATCATGCATGGGCCAGACCCTACACATACAGTCAGTCCTTGTACATAAATGTATTCCCAGATCATTGGACGTGAACATGGTGAATGTATATGCAGATCAAAAAAATAAAGTTTTTGCAACATGTGCAATGGTGCAGTTTGGTTTGGGTATACTGTATGTATAATGTAGTATTGTAGGTAAACATTTTGTGACGTGTGTAATATCACAAAATAATTTTCAAATTCACTTGAAGTTGGCAACATACATGTATGTGCACAAGCGCATCATGCACATACCGGTATTATTCCAATGTCTGGTTGTGCCAACTTTTGTTGTGCAAATATGAATGATATGATAGAGGATTGATTCTCGGCACATACCTCTTAATACATGTACTGAACTTAAAAATAAAGACACAAACAAACAAAAAACAATAAGAGAAACATGCTAAGGACTGACAAAACCAGAATAATCGTTATTCCACTACATGGTGTCACAAGTTCCAGACGGATTTTGGTTTTGCCACCTGTCAATAGTCTGTTCTTTTGGTTTCATGACATTGAATCTATTCTGGATATGAAACTCAGGATGGTTGCCACACAACTCAACATTGATAATGATGCTAACCTGAGATTTTTTTCTGTTCCAGACGGCCTTTTGGAGCGCGCAGACTGGAGTAATGCCCAGGAAGCCCAATGTAATGCCACCCAAAATGTACTCTGATCCATCTGGGCGAATCTACTTCAAGTGTGATATTTGCGAGAAAAGGTTCAACTCGCGTAGGGCTACACATACCACATGAACGAGCATCAGGGCCAGTATAAGTACCACTGCCAGCAATGTAACAAGGGTTTCACGGTCAAAACAAACTATATGAACCACATGAGACGGCACACCGGGGACCGACTGCAGTGCCCCTACTGTGATCGAACATTCATGTCCCATCAGGGTTTCTACACGCACCTGGCAAAGATTCATCCTGGCTGTAACAAGGCCACTGGGCAGACTGCACCACCTACACTATAGATTAGTTATTTGTACTTTTATCACAGATACTTATGGTGATATATTGAGGTGAAGTCATATAAGATGTTGTACTGGTCTCTGTGAGCTAAAATACTGAGATACATAAATACATGTATACATGTATCTGTATCGTAATGCATGGCCCTGACCCCAGACATAGTGCACAGACAGTCTTTGTATGTGATTGTTTATACATGTCAGTGAATATTTATGCAGATCAGTGTGAATGTATTTGCATATTAGTGTAAACATATATGCAAATCAGCAGGAATGTACCGGGGGTATATGCAGATGAGTGAATATTATGCAGATTACTAGTAGTGGGAATGCTTATGCAGATCAGTGTGAATGTATTGCAGATAAGTCGATGCATGTGTAGATCAGTGGCAGTATATATATTCATGTCAATAGGAACATACCGGTACATGCCAATCTTTAAATGTATATGCAGATCAGTGGTTGCGTATGCCGATAATTGGGAATGCATGCGTATGCACATCAGCGAATGTGTATGCAAATCGGTGGCAATATTTACGCAGATCAGTGTGAATGTACAATGGTCCCTCTATTTTACAACCTTATATTTTAAGACCATCTTGATTATTACATGTATCAGACCATCTTTTTTGTGTACAATTGAACCTATATTTTAGGACCACCTACTATATAAGACCACGTTTCCATACCCTGATGTATATATATGGTCTTAAAATAGAGGGAGCACTGCATATGTAGGTCAGTGTCTGGTCGTGGCATGTACAGGCCAGTGTATCTCTTATATACTTGTAGTATAACATGTATAATATAATGTAATAAGTCTTTCATGGTATTCAGTTTTACCATTTTGGTGTAATTACATCAGCGATCAGTGTGAGCTGGTCAGGAGTAGTTTCGATATGTGTTTTATAAATACTTGTATCAGTGTATGGTACTCTTGTACTGCTTGTAATTTGTTCTGTTAAATTTTAGAGAAGATACAAGTAATTACATGTGTATGGACATTGATTTGTTTTTCATAAGTTTTGGGGTTATTGTTAGTACATGTAATTAAGTGTCTTCTAAATTTAAGCCAGAAGTGTTTCATTATCAGTGTATATGCTACATGATATAATACTGTGTTGTATTGGTGATGTATAAATTTCTGTATCAGTTACAAAAATAAAATAAAGCTCCAACAATGGTGCAGTTTGGTTGGGTGACCTATAGTGTAGTGTTGTGGGTATATATAGCCACTTTGTGACAACTGCGTACCATATTTCAAATTCACTTGGAGATCCAGCATGATTGTACAGGCCAGCAAAGTGGTAATATTGCTGCCAGTGACTTCTATGTTATGCAGATATGAATGTTATGGTATAGAGGGTTGCTTTCTCTGCTTATACCCCTTATATTAACACATGTAGCTCAATACTAGCTTGGTACTGAACTTCAACATAACATCATACAAAAGACTCGGATGTTATCCCATTTGCTTGTAAAGCCTTATTCCAACGCATGATGTACATGTAAGTTACAGATTTTGGCTTTGCCTCTATTCTGTAGGACTTCCCTAGGTTATGTAGGTTGTCACGCATACTGGGGGTGATTTTCGGTGTAATACGCATTTCCGCTCTGACGGAAAAAAATGTGAAAAGGTGTACTCCGGTTGTTAACTAAAAAAATCCTCTGCCAATACGTGTCATATTACATGAATGTTGTCTCTAGGTAAGTGCCATTTCTGGGATTTATTGACGTGCCTGTGGCTGAAACAATGTGTACACTGTGCAGACGAATTACCCTACTAATTTTCGTTAACACTTGTTACTCCTCAATACCTGACAAACCGTTAGACCCCTAGTTACTATAGGCACTAATAGGAAACCATATATTGCGAATTCAGCTGTGCTATTGGATTTGACCTTGAGCGACCTTGAAGGTCAAAATCAGTATCAGATACATCTTAGCACCCAGCCTCCACAAAATCAAGTTTAGCTGTGGCAAATATTTATGGATGACTTTCTTATTTGGAAAAGGTTATCATGCATGCTGGGGTAGATTTTCGGTGTAATATGCCTTTTCACTCGACTTTACGGAAAAAGTATGTGAAAAAGTATTCTATGCATTAACTCCCAGAATTCGAAGATAATACTGATCATATTTCATAAATGTTGAGATGTTATCTGTAGGTAAGTGTCATCCTTGAGATGGATTGGCATTATTCATGTTATTGTGGCTGACAGTGTGTGCACAGCTCTCATTAGACAGGTTTCACTGTATTATACACGTGGAGCATTATCAAGAGATCCACATTCTGTATAATGTGTCCAATGCGTTTGAACATTGTGTTCAGCGGCAAAATCTGTGGTGAAACAAATTACCCAACCAGGAACTAACCATTAATATGGTTACTAGTTAAGGCATCGTTGCTCATATTGATCACTTTGCCTCCTTGTACTAGTGTCACATTGTAAAAAGTTCATGGGACTTGCTAAACAAAAACCTGGACCGTCGAGGTTGTTAATATAACCACTAAGTGTACAGTGGTCGCTACGATTTAAGACTATCCACTCAGCCAGAAAAAAATTGTTCTAAATTGATGGTGGTGTTAAAATGGAGGTATAGTTCTATCGAAATCTGTAAACCGTCATGTCACTGATGGTTGCTTGGTCTTATAATGCAAGGATTTCTTAAATGGAGGGGTCTTAAAATGCAGGGACCACTGTATCTGCATGCTTATATACACGTAAGGCCAGTTGCTCTGAGATACATGTGTATTAACTAATGTAATCTTTTATTCCAGGGCTTTACCAGTTTTTATCAACAGCATCTACCATTGACACCGTACACAAACCGGTGTCAGACTGGACACAAGCTCCGCTGTGAGATATGCGGCAAAACGTTCGCCTCCCAGAGCGGGTATCGGGTCCATGTGAACCAGCACCGTGGGATCTTCCGTTACAAGTGCGATTACTGCGACCGCGGTTTTGCCGCTCGGATCAACCTGAAGGATCACATCATGAGTCGCCATACGGGGGAGGTGGTCACCTGTGAACTGTGTGAACAAAAGTTCACCACAACGCGGGGGTACCGCTTTCACCTTGCTAACATGCATCGTGGAATTGTTACCAGTGACGCTGCTCTGGTTACCACAGCTACAACAGCTGCCCAACTGCTGCCGAGTAACCGAGATGACAATTTTGCACAGAATCTGGATATGTAACGAATGCTGAGATCCCAGACAACCAGGCTGTAAATTTTCGACTAAGGTTTCATTGTACAGTGCTCCCACTCACGTAAAATGTATATGTTACCATTATATAAATTATGTTGTTTGTGTTGATGTGTTGATATAATAAATAAACTGTTTCATCTTCCCTTATGCCAGGTGCTGCAGATATTATGCATCATGTCATGTACATGTATATTACACAGGTTAAAAATGTTAAAAGGAATGCCAAATCAATGGACGAATACCATATTGCATCAGTCAAAAAAAACCCCTGCAAACCAAGACAATATGGACAAAGACAACACATTTTGGATAAGCAGGTATTTGTAGTATGTGTATGCACTTTTTAGACAGTTCTGTGACCTTTGTTTTAAATAACTGTATATTCGGTTTCAGTCACAGATTTGGTCTGTTATATGCATGTAGAGTATTGCCTATTGCAGATATTAATTTCCAAGATGCTCCATGAATTGTTGATTGTCTGCTTTATGTCCCCGACTTTTTGTCGATTACAGATCTCAAAGAAGTACTTCCCACTGGCTCCGGCTCTCCCGTATCACTGCGATATCTGTGACAAGTCCTTTACCTCAAAGCGTGGTTTCCATATCCATAGCAACCTTCACCGTGGGATCTACCCGTACCACTGCCCGCTGTGTGACCGAGGTTTTGCCGCCAGTGTCAACCTTACCCAGCATCTGGCGAGGCAGCACCCGGGTGACAGCCTTCCCTGTCACCACTGTGACATGACGTTCGCCACCGTTGGGCAGTATAGGGGCCATCTGAAAGACAAACATGGTGTGAAAGGTACCGAGTGGACTCGGGCTGCCATGACAACCAGGGCAGACCCCAGGGGGGAAGCGGAGGATGTGCCCCAGGGGATATACCAGGTCCAGACTGGGACAATGAAAACCGACTGAGGCAGTGGTTCGGTGCTAAATCAGCAGACCATGTCTGTACATGTACATTCATAAAGAGTGTTGTTTGAAACTTGGATGTATATCACTGACAGAACTATTCATGGAGCATGTATAACATTATACGTTACAGTATGTACCGATACATATATCCTGTCACCATAATGCTTTGTTCAAATGGGAAGTAGAAAAAATTCCATCCATGTCATTACAATGCATTAGTTTGCTGCTGCATATATATATACATTGTATATGTATTCTTGTTAGTTATTTTTATTTTTTGGTAATTTCCAGTTAATAAGTGAAATTGTTTCATTGAAATTGTTGCAATTGTTTGGATGGATATATATTCTTGTTAGTTTTTTTTTTTTGCAATTTTCAGTTAATAAGTTGTTTCATTTCTGTAATATGTAGGGTCGACCTAATTAATGTGAATAGGATTGCATAGTGTACTCCTGTATGACTTCTCTATTAATACATGCCACATGTACACGCATGTACATGTACTACTGCCAAATTGTAAACGGCTTTACAGACATTTAGGTTCAGTAGATATGCATGTATACCTAGACCTTTTATATTGTACGCTATCTGTTATTCATGGTCATATATATCTCATCTTTATGCTTGTAACACTTGCTGCCCAGTACAGTTTAAAAATTACTACTATGAGTAAACTCGTTTGAGTGTGATGATTCATAGCTTAGAAGATGCCATTGTAGTTGCTACCCATAGTTGAACATTGTAAGGGCCCTTGTAGTGTTTCAAAACATGGAAAAGTTTTATCTGTTAATATGTGTGAATGTTTTATTGTGCATCAGATCAGAAAAAAACTTTTTTTAAATTTATTTTAATTCATACTTGAAGTACAATTACCAATCACAATTTTCGCAAAGTATTTATGGTTTCCATAGGCCATGAACTGGGGCATTTTATCGGCATTGGACCGTGGCAGGTTTCGAACCCAGTGGCATGCGACTGGAACGTGTCACTTGGCTTGGTGTTCTAACCATTCGGCCACTAAGCAGGAACTTAAAAAAAAAAGACTTAAAATGAATAGTTTTCCCCCGCTAATAAGGCCACCACCCTATTTGCCAAAAAACTGGGGCCACATAGGAGAGGAAGCCTTACAGCAAGAGGGAGAATAATATGATAAATAAGTAAAAAGTCTTGCAAGTTCCCTTATGTTGCTGCAGATATAGCACATCATGTTAAAGGAATGCAGAATAAATAAATGGAACGCAGATACATGGCACATATATATTCGCACAAAACAAGAAGAAAAATTTAACACAAAAACAAATTTTGGAAACATTTGTAGTATTTGTTTACTTATGTAGAGGTTTTGTGACTTTTGTTTTAATTTTAAATTACTATATATTTGATTTAGATCACATTTTGAAGACACTGGCAATGAATGGTGTCCTCCGGCTTATTCTATACATATAGAGTATTGCCTATTGCAGCAATTAGTTTGCAAGATGCTCCATGAATTGTTGATTATCTGTTTTAATATGTCCCTGACTTTTGTCTATTACAGATGCCAGAGAAGTACTTCGTGTTGACCCCGGTTCTCCCGTATCACTGCAATGTCTGTGATAAGTCCTTCAGCTCAAAGCGTTGTTTCCATACCCATACATGTAGCAACCTTCAGGGTGGGATCTACCCCTACCACTGCCCGCTGTGTAAGCGAGGTTTCACCGCGAGCGTCCACCTTTTGCAGCATGTCCTGAGGCAGCACCCAGGTGACAGCCTTCCGTGCCACCACTGTGACATGAAGTTCGCCACCATTGGGCCGTACACGTTCCATATGAAAGAAAAACATGGAGTGGGTGCTGGGTTGACCCTAGCTGCCATGACAACAAGGGCAGACCCCAAGAGGGAGATAGAGGATGTGCCGCGGGGGATAGACCAAGTCCAGACTGGGCCAAAGAAGATGGAGTGAGGAAGTCATTCAATCAGTGCAGTGCTTCAGTAGACTGTACCATTTGAAAAGAGTGTTGTTTGGAACTTGGATGTATATTGCAAACATAACTAATCAATGAGGCCTACATGTACCAATACAAGGTGCAGTATGTACCTGTTCGTATCAGTATGGAATTTGTTTTATTACTGCAACATCATGTAATTACATGTAATACCAATGTAATTGCATGCATGTACATGTATATGTAATACTGTATAGCTGTAAATTCTTCTGCTAATTATTGCGTACAGATGCCAGTACTGCATAAATTGTATAGTAACGGTAGTGTCAATTGTCAGTTGCTTACAACCATTTACCTTGGATATGCCTACCTTGTAATGTACACTGTTATTCATGTTCACAGATATGTTATCATTACAGTTGTTACGATTTGCCTGACACTACACTTTGAAAAGTACAACTGTGTGAAACTTGATCAGTTCTAATGTGTTTTGTCTGCGTGACACTGTAGTTGCTATATGTATATAGAGCTTGGAGGCCTTAGTAAGGTCTCAAAAGATTTACCTGTTTATATTTGTGAATGTTGTTGTATACATGTATATAATAATGTCCATTTTGATCGAGAAAACATTTTACAAAAAGACTTAGGCATTCAGCAGTCCCCCTCTAATAAGGCCACCCTATTTGACAAGAAATTGTTTCCACAAAAGAGGGATGGTGTTTGGCAAGAGGTCATAGCTGCTAGTGATGCCTGGTTTTGATGGTTACTGTTGCACAGTTACTAGTACACTGTATCACCAATACCAGGGCTTTGTGCTGAAATGTGGCTTGTACAGTGTAACTTGTGTAATGCATAATGCATTTAAATGTACTCTTCGCATTGGGGGCACTTATGGTTTAAGTTTGATGTTAGATAACATGATAATGCATTGTGTATTTCTGATCATATATTGGTACACGTATATTGGTCAAGCACATATACCAGGAGTTACAAATTATATGATAATAGATCAATGATGATGGAGATGAAGATGATTTAAATAAAAGATTCCTCAAAAGTTTGTGACTGGTATGCCGTTCTCACATTCAGGTCTCGATTTAGTGAAACATAAACCTGTGTGGCAAGTCTTTATGGTAAGCTCTCTCTGTCACTTACTCTGTCACTTTCACTGGTATATTTTTACTAATGTTTATCTTCCTTATTCCAGACGTCAGTTCCCTTGTTGCCAATATTCCGGATGGAACCCGAAACTCAGGAGTCTACCGAAGCCAAGGACAACACTGGTGGTCAATCGCTGCCACAGCTACCAATATTCAAAAAAGAAGCCACGGACGACTCTGTGACTGGTGTGGGAAGCCAGTCTCTGGACACACCACTTCTCAGCACTGAACCCGAGGCCATTGGTGCGGTGATGTCTGAGCTGTTCAATATAACGGCTTTGAGCAGTTCGAGCAGTAAGGACTCTCAAGGACCATTCAAGTGTCCGGAATGTTCTCGCACTATTAACACTGCCCAGGGCTTGCAGTATCACATGAAACTGCACAAGGGTATATACCGCTACCACTGTGAACACTGCAACAAGGGCTTCTCCAGCAAGACTACACTGCTGGGACATGTCAACATGTACCATTCCACCGAGGGAACTGTGCCTAGGAAGACGTACGATTGTCCGTACTGCAACAAGAAATATCCATATAAACAGTCCCTTAACGGCCATATCCAGACTAAACATGCATCCGAGATCCCGCCTAAACCATTTCTATAAATATAGCAATGGAGTGTCTCAGGATCTGATATGAACATGTTCTGTAGCCTTCGGATATTTTGGGAGTCCTGGATTTACAAAAATGTGCACCCACAGTTATTCTCTGGCCAGGGCTGGAATTTAGTGGTGATAACACTTTTTACTGCTGTTACCTTGGAACTCCATACTTCCTTCCTCAGTCTGTGATATGGTAGCCAAAATCAAGTTTTCATCAAAAAGTGTAGTTACATGTAACTAGATATTTTTTCTATAAACTGTGTACAACTTTTCAGCAATTATTTTTCGAGATCTCTCCGAGTTCACATCAGCTTAATGTTGCTTAGGGAGGGAAAAAAATTGGACTATTGTGGCTTTGGTGAATATAATCATAACTTTATTCATCCTACTTATTTTGAAGTCTGCAGATACCAGTAAAATAGCATCCATTGCAACCTAGTACATCATAAATATATCGTGTACTTTCCATAGAAAGCTGTTCTACAGTATACTATGTAGTACATATACAAAATGAGTAATTGTACGTACCATTTTTATTCTGGCTATTCAAGATACAATTTGTATTTTGCTCATGAACTATTAGATGTCATTACATCAGTATGCTGGAAACTGTATATAGACTATTGAATGAGAAATATTTCTGAATTGTCTAAAATGATAACTTATGACCAAGTTACAATTTTTCCTTATTATCATTGTTATATTTCCAGTTGACCACACTACATGTATTTGATAAATACATTGAATGATACTGATAGTTTGCTATTAAACGTTAAATCATACGCCAATCTGCAGACAGTAAATATACATGTACATGCCTGATAGGGAGATGTGTTGAATTGTTTATAGGCTGATCATGTCAAGTTCATGACTGGTGGGAGTAGACCAAGATGTACATAATGTATTTACTCCTCTATAATGGTCCTCTGTTTATTATGCTTTATGACCTCTGACTGTTTGCCCTAAGTTTCAGCGAAGTCATGCCTGGCCGGGTACACTAGACTGCACGTACCAGGGTTTTGAAGCTTTAGAATATAAAATATTGAATAAATCTTTAAATTTACTTTTTGCATCATTGTCTCATAAGTGTTAGCCTAGTCTGTAAATGCATACATTGTAAAAGTAGTACCAAATAACAATTCTTGCATACGCCGACACTTATACTGCCAATGTTACTGTTTATAACATTATTGTATACATGTTATTCATAGTAATCATGGAGATGTAAGATTCAATTCAATGGTATTTAATTTGATCTTAGATTTGGTTCATTTATTGCATAGATTGCTATTGCTCTTTTAATGCGTACTCAACAGCGGCCTTATGTCTCAACCTAAATATATTAAATTATCAGTACAGGTGTGTATCCCTATTAGGAGAGTAACTGAAATTGATTCTAGCGTGTGTTGAGGACATTGCACTCCACATGACAATTTGACAATTATGACAATTAAAAACTGTTAAGACCTATGGAATCTTGGATTGTTGCCTTGAATCCATAATGTGTTTCTGAAATCTTTTTAAGTAATAGAGGCATGTAGTGAGGTGTCGGAGAGCTCCGAGAAATTTTGAAGGGCATAAAACCAGTTACTGTCACCATAATATATAGTTTGTGTACCTTTTTGTGCTATCTGGAGCACAGTTTAAAAATGTTAAAAGCACTGCTAAAGGTGCTGCGTACAGGGAAATTTATGTTAAAACCCTTAGAGTACTCCGTGTATTATTGGTAAAAGTTTTCTCTAAAGATGAATATGCATGGCCAAATGTATAATCCTGACAGAATGTAGAAATACAATTCTCATTATCTACATTATTTTCCAGGTCTGTGGCAGAAATAATGGAGTGCAGCAGTTTGATCAATTCTCGTCTTGGCCCGATGTTAGTTTAGCCAATCGGAGCCAGCCCTTCCAGTCACATGCCAGCCAGCGACGTGATAGTAGGAACCCAGCGAAGGTCTATCGCTATACGTGCCCATTCTGCGGCAAGCGTTTCTCCCGCACAAACAACCTGAGGGGCCACCTGGTGGTGCACACTGGAATCAAGCAGTTTGTGTGCCCACACTGTAACCGTGGTTACGCTCACAAACAGAACCTGCAGAAACACATCGCGGCGCAGCACCGGCTGCCGCTAGTAGCGGGAGGTGGTCGGAGTGATGATGTGACTGCGAGATCACAAAGCGCAGTGGAATGGGAATAAAACTGTGTAAAAGGAAAATGCAAAATGCATACACTATTGATGTAAGATGTTCTACTCGAGTTACAGTTTGTAGTATAGGGGTGACAGTGTAATGAAGCTTCATAATATTAGGCAACAGATTATCATGATTATATTGAAGAGGATTTGGGAACTCCTTGGATGTACATCATGTTCACTTGGGCACTTATGGGTGCACTAGGCCTTCCTTTCTTCAGAGATATTGATACATACATGTAACATGTCCAGATTTATGTACCCATGTACATATATGTTATGTTTCTGAAAGTCGCCTATTAACTTGTGCAGTATATGTACTGGCCTTTAAATCTGCTATACATTCCTTTATGTTGTGTTGCGCTGATATTTGACTGAAGATCGTGTTTTAGGGAGCCTAAATAAAGTTGCATCTTACTGTCATTTACTTTGGAAAGAATTTTTGTTCACTTGAATTCACTGTTGTTGATGTCTGCATACTTTCCATGTCTTTTGGAAAGTTGTTGTTGAGGATATGTGCCTTATATGGAGTAAAATGGACTCGTATACGGAGTAAAATGGACTCTAAAATGAAGTAAAATTTGTCTTCAGAATATTGAATCAGTGAGTGCTATAGGTTGGGTCAGTGCACCCACCAACATTATACATACATTCAAGCTGATATACAGGTGATACATATTGGTGAAATATATATTTGTTGTGTGACAATACAGTGGAACCTCTCATGAAAGATCATCGCATTGGCCATAAAAATATGGTCGCTGAACACAGGTGCTATTTGTAGCAGGAAAACCTGGCTCCTCAAGCCATTTTACTAGTTTTTTTACACCTTTTGACTTGACCTGATATGATTGCACGGCTTCCGAAAGCTGTTTCATCATGTCAGGTCAAGTCAGAAGGTGTAAAAAAGTAGTAAAACGGCTTGAGGAGCCAGGTTTTCCGGCTAGTGCTCTTTGGTGACATGTTCATGCAATTACATTGAAATTTAGGACCTTCTGTCAGAAATATCTGGTCTTTCAAGAGAGGTGGTCTCTCATATCAATGGTCTCTCAAGACGGGTGTCACTGTATTTAGAAATGGTGGTGTCGTTTTCATCCTGCTGTGTTGCTGGTTGTCCTATTGTCATTCATTGTTTCAGATGCCACGTCATGCTGTCAAGGTGCCTGCACTTCCACGCTCAGGTGACAGTAATCTCCCCTGTCACGCAGAACGTGACCCCAACACTGGACAGTACTCCTTCACCTGTCACTACTGTGGCAAGGTCATGCACAGTCGCACACACATGCGAGGACACCTCGCCCAGCATACCGCCGTCAAGGAGTTCCGCTGCCCCTTGTGCTCCAAAGAGTTTGCATACAAACACACGATGGACAGACACCTAGCCCAGCTCCATGGCTACAGTCCTAGATTGCCTAACGTACCTGTTGGAGAGCCAGGGAAGCCACCCACATGGTCACCAGTAACTACTGGCTCCAGTTCTGCCCACTTTGCCGACAGCTTTGGTATCCAGTCACCTGCTATAACTGCTGGCTCCAGTTTGCCCCACTTTACGTTCACTGACTGTCGGGGTAACTTTTCACCGACTGTAACTACTGGATGTAGCTCCGCCCACTTTGCTGACAGTCCTGGTAACCGGTCAGCTGCAGTAACTATGGCAACCTCCATTACCGCTGGGCCTACTTTTCCGCAGCCTCAACTGTCTGTGGCTGAGACAGCAACAGATGTAGAACAAGGGGATCACCAGGGTGACACCCAGACCACTGTGACACTGGACACAATGACACACAGACCACTGTGACACTGGACACAGTGACACCCAGACCACAGTGACATTGGACCTGGTGACACACAGACCACGGTGACCCTGGACATGGTGACACAGACCACTGTGACACTGGACACGGTGCCACCCAGACCACTGTGACACTGAACACGGTGACACCCAGACCACTGTGACACTGGACACAGCGTCACACAGACCACTGTGACACTGGACATGTTGACACACAGACCACTGTGACACTGGACATGGTGACACAGACCACTATGACACTGGACCTGATGACGCACAGACCGCTGTGATACTGGACCTGGTGACACACAGACCACTGTGACACTGGACTTGGTGACACCCAGATTGCTGTGACACTGGACCTGGTGACCAACAGACCACTGTAACACTGGACCTGGTGACAAACAGACCACTGTGACACTGGACCTGGTGACGCCCAGAAGACTGTGACACTGGAACTGGTGACACACAGACCACTGTGACACTGGACCTGGTGACACCCAGAACACTGTGACACTGGACCTGGTGACACACAGACCACTGCGACACTGGATCCTGTGACACAGACCACTCTGACACTGGACCAATGACACACAGACCACTGTGACACTGGACCCTGTGACACACAGACCACTGTGACACTGGACCGGTGACACACAGACCACTGTGACACTGGACCCTGTGACACAGACCACTGTGACACTGGACATGGTGACACTGGACCTGGTGACACAGACCACTGTGACACTGGACCTGGTGACACCCAGACCACTGTGACACTGGACCTTGTGACACCCAGTCTCAGACCGGTGTAGAAAAGCTATAGTGCCTAACGGTGTAGATGATCCAAGGGGCCAAAAAATATGGTGTTATATGTTTCATGATAGTACTGGTAGCATATAGCATAAGCTTTAAAGTTTCAATAGTTTTAAGATGAAGTACAAGACAGTGTTAAATATAATCATGTAACCTATGAAAGTGAAAAATTGAATGAACAGGATTGAGGGTTTGCTATTAAATGCATATTGTATTAATCTGAGCCTGCAAGTTTAGAGATTTAGGTAATGGATTAATTAACTTCAGATAGGGAAATAGATGATTTGACATATATGTATACTGTTGTGGTTTTGTACTGCAAACACTGCACTTTTGATTTCAATATACCCAGGTCTTACTTCTGTATGCAGCACAGGTTTTTAATGATAATGCAACTGCCCATCGACTTTGGTCACCCAAAAAATTTTATACTTTGAAGAAAAAATGTGTCAAAGATTTTCCCGGCCCCATTAAGGCTTTCAGATTATGGGTACTGTGTGTTTTACCTGTTGCAAACTTTAGATTTAATTTATAGATACATTGTACACAGAATCTGAACGTTTTGGATATGTATGTACATTTAAACCTAAAATTTAAAATTTACTTAGGTCAGGCAGGTTATCCAGTAAGGTATATACTGAGTATGCCATGGAGATTGTACACAGTTTGACTCATACATCTGAGCTATGCCATGTAACCTCATAGTTAAGATTATATTGTGCATGTAAGATGCGTAATTGCTTAATAATTCTGGACATATTATGAATCTTCATTTCCTGTTTAAAACAACAAATCCACTTAATGTACTAGCCTCATATCATAGTGCAAACATGTATGTCTTAACTGTATCAGTACAAATGAACTGTTCTTTGCAACCACCTCAGAATTAAGACCACCTCAATATAAAGACCAGTTCCCAGCACTACCAAAGGGCAGTTTCAATGTTTTGAGAGCAGCTTACAAATAAAATTGATCCAGGGTTGTAACTTTTGCATGTGTTCTGATGCTCAAAAACAGGATGCCCCATCATGTTGAAGGAAACCGACTGTCTAGTTTGCAGTGTCCTATTACCCACCAGAAGTAACATGATTAAGGTGGTTCAATTGAAATGGGAAAAAGGAAATGGTATGTCTGTTTTTTGGGGTGTGAAGTGTCAGCAGATATTGATGCTACAAGGATATGGCCATTAGGAAGGCCTCGATCCTCATTTGATTTCTCTTAACAGGTTCATATGAGGCATTTCTGTTGGGAAATACATGTTTATTCGACTTATCTTCTCACATTTGAATGAATGTTTGAAAAAATGCATTCTCTCTTGATGGTTGTGCCATTCAGCATCTTTTCAGCCTGTCCAGTTTGTTCTGGGTTAAAAATGGCAGAAAATCGAGTAAAATATCTGCCGCAGATTTGCTTCTCTTCCACCCCGAGTACTAATTCCTTTGTTTGCTCTTGACACTCCCTTTGTTTCCAGTCCTATTCTATTGATGATATACTGTAATGTGAAGTTTGCTGGGAGTCAAAACTTACTACACAGTGCTGCCACTGTATTGCATTAAAACACTGTACCACACCCCTGCCTGTACCTGCACCATGCCCATGAGCTCCAGTCCTGCACTGTTCCCCCAGCCCCTACCTTATACCGTAGCCCCCCAGACTCTTAGTAACTCACTACTCTACACCCTCAGCCTGTGCCCTGTACTGTCAGCTTCTGCCCAGTACTGTACCCCGGGGTCTAACCCCTCTCAACCCCTACCCTGCAGTAACCCCTTAATAGCCTCTGCCCTGTACTGGACCTACTCAGCCCCTACCCTATACTGTACATCCAGATCCTAACGTGTACTGTAGACCCCTGGCTGTGCCCTGTACTATACCCCCCACCCCATACCCTGTACTGCTCCTTCCAGCCTCCACCCTGTTCTATATCCCCTCACACTGTGCCATGTACTGTACCCCCAGCTCCTGTACCCTGTACTGTACCCCCTGTAACCCCCACCCCCCACCCCAGCCTCTGTCCTAATGGTACCCACCAGCGCCTACCCTGTATACTGTACCCCAGCCATACCCTGTACTGTACACACCAGCCCTTACTATATTGTACCCATCCCCCCACAGACCATTCCCTCTGCTGTACTCCCTCAGCCTCTGTCCTGTACTGTATCCCCTTCACCCTCTACCCTGTACAGTGTCCCCCCACCCCATACCCTGTATTGTGCCTTCCAGCCTGTACCCTGTTGTATATCCCCTCACACTGTGCCCTGTACTGTACCCCCAGCCCCCACCCTGTACAATCCCCCCAGCCTCTGCCCTAATAGTACCCTCCAGCCCCTACCCTGTACTGTACCCCAGCCCGTAATACCCTGTACTATATACACCCCAGCATCTACTATATTGCTACCCCAACTTCCACTTTATGGTACCTGGAGTGCCACCAGGGGATGGTGAAGGTGCTGCCTCAACAGTACACATGTACTCAGTATTTGTGGGCTTGGTCTCCACCCTCCACGTTTTCTGTTGAAGTTGTCGAGCGTGGCTCCATGTCCACAAATTAATTAATTGGTGTTGCAGGCCAGTGTGGTACCCCTGTATCTCCTGCAATATCAAAGATGTCGTATCCATTGTTGTAAACCCCCCCCCCCCCGCCGGTCCACTAGCTAGTGGTGATATGGCCTATACCAATTATGTTGTGATCCCAGGGGAGTTTCACTTGTGCATTTACGTGGTGTATCCAAATTACAGGGCTATGTCGCTTCCTTCAGAGGCTCCTCCAGTCACAAATCACCGTTCGTATGAAAATATATTGCAGGGCTTCTTTTCGCAGTGGACTACCAGTGCAGCATTACCATTTGAGGTTCCCGCCAGTGTTCTCCCAGTTTTGACCCAGGCTCCCAAATCTAGAGGAAATTAATAATTACCGCTGGCCACTTGACTGTGTCCTGGATAGCACTCTGACTCTTGATTTCATACCTCCTTCAGAAGGTCAACGATCTCATAGACCTTGCACTGTTCAAAACGCCTATCTGCTTGGTGCATTTCAGGAATCATATCATGTGCCTGCAGTGCCCATTTTCATAGCTATTGCTGCTTCATGCTAGATGTTGACTAGATTAATCTTATAGGTCTGGTAGCTCGTGGCTACCAACTTCGCAAGCAGCTCCCTCTTTGGCAGATTTTTACCTCCCAGTTTTCCTGGTCATAAGACCAGTCTGATGACTCCTGCCTATCCTCTGCCTCGGAGGCTTCAACCAGTACATCCCGTCTGCTTATCCTTGTGGGTGTCCATAACGGTAGTACAATGCTGCAGGACCTCGAAGACCCTCGCCTGCATGTACGTGCCGCTAGTTTCATCAAGGGCTAGACTGGTGCACTTCGAGTTTGTCAGTAAAAGGTTATGTCCACTCGCAGCTGCCCCCAGGATCTTTATCAAGGCCCTAGATCTTTGGCCAGTTTCTGGAAAAAGCTCAAGTCCAGAAACGGACTTTTAAAAGTTCACTAATCACCTTGGCAACCATTGTCTTTTCCGTATGTTTAAGATCACTCGACTTGAGACTTTTTGAGAGACCTACCCCTTGCAGTGGCTTACCTCCACATGCAGGGTTCTTCTAGTTTTCCATATATCAGTGACGCATTTCGTACACAGAATCTGCTTGTTGTAAGCAGCTTTAACTCGGTTGAGCGTCGCCCTCAATCTGACCACCCGGGTGTTGCTCTATTTGAGGAGCAAACACATGTCGATGATTAATCTATCCCCAACCTGCCTGAGTCTGTAGACACTGCAGTTAAGCAGTTTCAAGCCTTGAAATAAGTCTGATCTTAGTGCTTTCAAATGCAGTATACCCCATTCAGTTCTGATGTGGTTGTTTCGAATAAGGCCCCAGCTGTCACGTCCAATTGTTCAGAGTGAATATTTCCTGGAGAAACTCGCCCAAGGTTCCTGTTTCAAAGAGTAGTCTCGTCTTCATATAAATCATCTGAAGACCTGAGGTGTTCTGCTCACCATGACGAGATTGCAAAGGTTGCTTTGTGGAGAGCATGTCCTGGTTTAAACGGACAGCACCGTATGGTGATGTTCTATCTGAACGAAGCTGAAGGGACAGTTAAGACCCGTAACCTTGAATCAGCTGATCTGAGAAATGAAATGACTCTGGTGTCTTGAATCATCAAATTTCTCTTATGGCAGTTCACATAACTGGAGTGGACAATATAGAAGTTATATAATGCCCCTCACCTAACATCATATGCATCAAATTGATATTCCAAGGCATCTACGCCAGTCCACAGGGTGGTCCTCGAATGCAGAGGTAGCTTATTTACTAACTCCTATAGCTTCTTTGAAAAGCTACAGTAGATCTGTTTGTCACGACATCGAACCACAAGGTCGCACCCCGAGACTCTTGGGCCATATCAGGGGTGTCCACTGGAGGCCAGCTGATATGTAGCAATCTCTCCCCTGTACATATATTAACCAGTGGCCCTTCAGTCCCTGCATGTCCCTTCACCAGGCCATGCAGGGAAGCCCCGGGAGGGAAGCCTCAGTCATCATCTTCATGCTGTGTTGACCGTGACGAGGATGGCTTCCTCTGGTTCTGTAGCTCCTAGTGCATCTGCAAGTGTTGCTGTCAGAGCCTCAGTCTCTGTACTGTTGGATCCCAGATGGGTTGACTGCCTGATCTCAAGACACTCCATGTACCTCCTTGCATGGAGACGTGGATATCGCTCAGAAACAAAGTTTCAGTATATATAGTAGAACAGCCTGCAGACAGTGTAGTCACTGTGTGATCTCTACAATGCCAAGCGGGAGTCCTCTTGATGTTGGTGTTCTTGGAAGAATTGTGATCGCTGTCACACCAAAGAGTGTAAAAAAAGAAAGAGTTTTACACTCTTTGGTCACACTTCTATCAGAACCTTGGTCGAGCACTTCCAGCACACTGAGCTGAGGCATCACAAACCGTTCGCCGTATTTCCTTCCCCAGTAGAGTTGTATCGCCGGGGTTGTACCGTGGAGATCGATGATGTACGTGGGCAAGCACTCGCTGGTAGCCTAGT
>JAAUYG010052155.1_pt1 | contig 26080 bp, 30 predicted proteins | sample 7278091 | NCBI WGS metagenome assembly JAAUYG01 (sample SAMN14350201, study PRJNA611818) | marine sediment metagenome | isolation source: surface marine sediment (0.6m) | place: French Polynesia: Moorea | collected 2018-08 | reverse complement strand
ACTTTTGAATAGTGATTCGACACCAACATTAAAAGCAAAGGAAGTCAAAGCTGCTAGTTGATGGGAATCTAATTCCACAGTGGATGTTGTTAAAATTTGCTGTTGAATCTTATGTAGTTCGTTTTTGAGGGCAGCTTCAGCTTGAGGTTGAGAAATGCGATCGCCCAACCTAACTTTTCTGCCATTAATTATAGGCATTCCGTAACCAATCACCACCGTACCATCAGTATCTACATAAGCAGAAGAGCGAAAACCTTCTAATTCTTTAACCAAAGTCACAGTTTCAGCTAGGGAAGATTCAAGTTTTAGGGTTTTATCTTGAATATCTTTGGTTTGTTTGACTGCAACTAGACTATTGTTGTCTAAATTACTACTTTGCTCGCCTTTTTTTCTTGATAATTCTTGATTTTCCTGCCAGCGATAGCTATTTGATTCTAGAGGCTTAACAGGAGCATCAACTAATTTATCTTCTTTATCTTCAATGGCAATAGATACGAATTGAAGATTGTTTAAAGAAGCTGTCTGGCTATTGTTAACTGAAAAAGGTACTGTTAAACTTAAACTAGCAAGTGAAGTAATAGCTGCGAGCGTAATTAAGTTTAATCTTTTGCTGGTTAAAGAAGCAATTTTATTCATAGTTTTGTACTTTCAATTAACAAATTAGAAGTTCGGCATATTCCTTATAAATCAAGTATTGTCAAAACCCAACCCTATCTATCTCAAGGAGAAGTAATGGGGTTTTGGTAGCAACGTAGCAACTGCTTCAACCCCGTAATCACTACAAATGTTTATTCCGTTAGGTAGTTGATTATTTAATTCTTAGGACAGGTTATATTTTTGGCTTTCTACGCCTTTGATTTGTTCTTGGGCTTACGATTGACAGGAAATAACCTGGAAAGTATGACAATGATGAAAACAAAAAAAGTGACTAACATTACTTGAAATAAAAGAATATGAAGCATGGTTTGAGACTCGCTTTTTAAGAATTATATTGTTGCTGTGAGTGGAGTTTATTATTAACTCTGACAATATAATAATGTAGTCAAAAAACTAGGGTTTAACATCTGATTTAATTGCCTTTAAATAAACTTTTAATAGTGCTCGGCAATATATACAGACCTCAAGAGTATTCCCTAATCATGAATAATTAATAGTTTTAATCTACTTGTTGCTAAATAGTTATTGCTCTTGTTAAGCCTTTATAGGTTGAATTGAGTTTTTTAATGACTTATTTAACAACTCTAAATTTTGCGCTTCAATTAATTCTAAATAAAATTCATGTAGTTGGTTAGCAACACCATCCCAGGTAAATAAATCCATTACCCTTTCTCTAGCAGATACACCTAATTTCCATCGCCATTGAGGTTCAGTTATCAACCGATAGATGGCTTTGGTCAAGACAGTTGTATTTTTGGGAAAAAACAATAAACCTGTCTGTTCGTGCTCCACTACATACTTTAAGCCTTCCACATTAGAGGCAATAACTGGCGTACCACTTGCCATAGCTTCAATTGCCACTATCCCCGAAGGATCGTAGTGACTGGGAATAACGCAGACATCGGCAGCAGCATAGTAAGTTACTAGTTCTTCTCGGCTGATTTGGTCGACAAAAGTGGTAATATTTTCGAGCCCTAATTTCCCAACCAGTTCTTCAATGCGTTTTCTTTCTAATTGCTCATTAGAGTGGCGATGAAAACCACTAGCTAAAGTGAGATGAATCTTACCTACGCTCTGCAAAGAGACTTGACTAACAGCTCTAACTAAAGATTCAATCCCTTGACAGCGCTCGAATCTGCCGACATATAGAATGTTAAATACATCTGGCTCGATCTCTAGTTGTTCCCTTGCCGATACGTGAGCAACAGAGCCAAATCGCTCGGTATCTGTACCACAAGGAATAATTTCAATGTCACCCTGTTCGGAAACTAATTCTCTCAGGTATTCTTTTTGTTGTGGACAGGTAGCAATGTTTAGATCTGCTGTTTCCAGACAAGCTTTTTCAATCGCCAAACGAGTTTTAGCCAAGTTGTCAAGATGATTAATGTTGGCATACTTAACTGCACCCAAGGAATGATAGGTATGGACGTGTTTAACAGGTTGAACTTTTTTGAGTTTCATTCCTACCCAAGCAGATAGCCAATAATTAGTATGAATCAAACGATATTGAATATCATTGTCTAGCTGAAATTGACGAAGTTGTTTGAGAAACTCTGGTAAATAACCAATTAGTTTTTGTCGTGGGACAAATTGTTCTTCTCCCGCAGTGAGGCGAATAGTTCGACACCAAGGATTGTGTTGAACTAGATCTGATTGAGTGGCATCGGTTTTGCGGGTAAATATATCTACCTGCCATCCCAAACCAGATAAAGCTTCTCCTACCTGACGTACATAGACATTTTGACTTCCAATTTCAGCAGCAGGATCGCTTTCAACCGAGATTAAAGCAATAGTTTGAAGTGATTTCATAGCTTTAAATAGTTCTAAAATATAAAGATTAGATTGAAGAAACTAAAGATAAATTCGGAGCTTTAATAAGCTCTGATTTACGGGATATCGCTCTATTTTGGACTGTTACAAAGAAGTCTGATGTTTCTAAACGACAGTGGGGACAATACCAGTAGCAATTTTGAGAGCGGAGATGGCGGAGTAAATTATGGGAGCAGTGAGGACAAGTATTCATAGCCTTTCCTCCAATAGTGGAAAGCTGCTTAACAACAACAGAGATAGATTTATTATTTAAGTTAACAAGCGCTTATTTCATCGCTATGACAGTTTGATGTCAGTTTTGACAAACGTCGATTTTATAGAACCAGAACCGAAGGCAGAGTCACAATACAATGTTTTTTTTTCTTTCAAGGGCAAAACTAACAAGCCAATAATGAAACTAAATCCTCTTTCGGCGGTTTCTTGAAGAATTTCAGCTATCGCGATGGGTTTGTTAGCTAGTTTTGCTAGTAAAAGTTTGATTTCCTGAGAAAACCTGAGAGACATCGCTGGTTAAGACTTCATGAGTATTAGATGTAAGGAATTAAGTATGAGGGATTTGAGTATGTTTAATTAAAAATAGATTGGTCTACAATTCTCCTAACAAAATAATCGAACAGGTTAAATTTTGTAGCAAGGGCTTTGTTGTAGCACCAAGCGCCAAACTGTCCACGCCAACTCGCTGGCGTTGCGATCGCAGTATGACTAGTTCGTGAGTAGCACTGGCGTGTAAAATTGCTCTGACAAAATTATTTTGAGCGGTAATGCGAATATTGACAGTCGCTCTTGGCAATAATTGTCGTGCCACTGTTTCTAACCGATCGTGCAGACTAGTTTTATGTTCTTTGGAAGTACCAGAGGGACAGACATGAAGCAGAGTTATTTCTGTATTTTGGCTGGCAGCAAATATTGTGGAAAAATTTACTGGACTTAAGCCGATGGGATTAAAACTTTCTATGGGCACAAGAATGCGCTGGATTTTTAAAGGTGAGTCGAGTAGACGAGCGACAATAACCGAGCAATGAGCCGACCACAATACACTGTCGGTAACAGAGCCAAATAAGAGGGAACGAAAACTATTGAAGTTGTTAAATCCCAAGATAATTAAATTAGCATCAACTTCGCGACTAGCATGGCTAATACCTTGAGCGACATCATATTCTATTCTCAATTCTGGTCGAGCAGTAATACCCAGTTCCTTAGTTATCTGTTGGGCTTGGGAAAGTAAATGTTGACATCTTTCAACATCCAGATCCAGTTGAGGAGAATCTAACCTCGCTTTGGCTTGGGCGATCGCCAGAGGAATAATTTCGCCCTGATTATTGTGGGTGAGTAAAGAGGCTAATTCCAACAAGTAACGCTCTGTTTGGGGATTGTAAACTGGAACCACAACTCGAAATCGAGCTTCTGGTCTAATATTCAGATTAGATTTGGACTTGGAGCCGACAGTGACTTGAGAATTTAACTGAGCGGCGGCGCGGAAGGTAATTAAAGGTCCTGCTACGGAGGTTACGAGCATCAATAAAATAACGCTGTTAAACACCCGCTCGTTGATAATCTGTGCCTGAAAAGCAATTAAAGCTGCTGCTAGGGTTGCCGCTACTTGGGGTAAGGATAGCGACCACATAGTTAGAGTTTGTTGCCAACTATAGCGATAGGCAAGTTTAGCCAAAAAAGCTGCTAAAAATTTACTCAGCAGCAAAGCAGCTAAAATCGACAGGGGGATACTTACCGAGCGAAAAATATCTTGAAAAGCATCAAGATCGATCAATAATCCCATATCCACGAAGAAAATGGGGATAAACAATACCGAACCAACAAATTCGATCTTTTCTTTAACAGGACCATCCCCAATAACATCATTTACCGCCAGCCCAGTTAAAAAAGCACCGACAATTTTTTCTACGCCAATTAAATCTGCACCCATAGAAGCGACAAATACAGCTAACAGCACAAACAAAAATTGACTGCCGCGATCGTTTTGGGAACGGCGAAAAAAAGCTCTGCCCAAACGATCTAAGCCGAATAAAACCACCAAAGTGTAAATAACTAAAAAACCAATTAATCTGGCAAAATCAACTGGGGTAAAATTGCCTTCGTTAACTCCCAAACAAATTGCCAAAACCAACAAAGCACCGATATCGGTAAAAATTGTGGCTCCAATCGTCACCGTAACCGCTTCATTGTTCACTACTCCCAAGCGTTTAATGATGGGATATGCCAGCAAAGTATGAGAAGCCAGCAGCGAACCAATCAGAACTGATGTATTCCAACCAAAACCAAAGATGCGTCCGACTATAATGCCGCCGATTAGAGGAATAGCAAAGGTGGCAGAACCAAAACCCAAAGAGCGGTTTCTAGTGCGGCGAAACTGTTCGAGATCGATTTCCAATCCTGCCATAAACATCAGGTAAATCTTACCGATATCTGCCAACAGAGTCATGGTTTCTGACTTACTGTTGAGTAATCCCAAACCGCTACCGCCAAAGATGACTCCTGCTACTAGCAAACCTACCAATCCTGGTAGTTTTAATTTCTCAAAAATAGGTGGCACTAACAAAATAATGCCTAACAACAGGGCAAAGGTAAAAATCGGTTCGCGTATGGTTGTTGAAATTGATTCCATATTGTTAAGTGATTGCTGTGTTATTGATTACTCTTGCTTTGGTTTGTCTCAAACTAGCGATCGCTTTAAACTCCATAAAGCCAGACAATTAGTAACGGTGTCATAATTGCCATTAGTAAGTTTAAAGGTGCGCCAACGCGGAAGAAATCGCTAAATTTATAACCACCAGGGCTATATACCATTGTGTTTGTTTGGTAGCCGATAGGAGTCATAAAGCTATTAGAAGCAGCAAAAGTTACGGCAAACATCATTGCTACGGGATTGAGATTGAGGTGGTTTTTCCCCATCGCGAATTATTTCTAAAACATCGACCCCCAACACAATTAAAATTGCCGCTACACAAAGAGCAGTGATATCTACAGGCAACCATTCCGCAACAAAACAGACTAGAGCAGCAACTACTACCCTCAAGGTGAGAAAAATAGTCATATATTTAATCAGTAGTTATAAGTGACCAGATATCAGTGACTAGTTATTGGTTATCAGTAATCAACCAGGCTTAAGCTGCTCCTGTAAGGGATTCAAATTGCATTTGATGATACTTCCATAGCTCTCCCCGTTGAACCAGTAATTCTTTGTAACCACCCTGTTCGACGATATGCTTATCTTTGAGAACTACCACTTTATCAGCCTTGACAATAGTCGAGAGACGGTGAGCGATCGCAATTACTGTTTTGCCCTCTGTTAACCGATCTAGTGACTGCTGGATTAATCTTTCAGTAACAGAATCTAAGGCACTAGTAGCCTCATCAAGAATCAGAATTTCTGGATCGCGTAAAATAGCTCTGGCAATGGCAATACGCTGCCTTTGACCACCTGATAAACGTGTTCCGCGATCGCCTAAAATAGTGTCGATACGGGTAATACTATTTAAGGGTTCCCCAGAATGAATTTTTGCATAGTAGCTGAGGCTCAAACTTTGTAACTGCTCAAAAATCAATTTGCGAATGCGATCGCTTAAATGACATTGTGCCAATCCCGTATAAAGTTGACCCCAATAATTCAATAGCGATCGCAACCAGATGACCAAGAGAATTACTACTGCTAAACGATACACTCTCATTGATGCCGATGCTTTAGTTGCCAATATTCCCATATCAAACCAATTGATACCTGTTTGAATCTCTGGTTCATTAGGGTTAGTTAATCCTTGTAAAAAGGAAGCAATTAAACTAATGGTAATACATCAAAAAATGCACCAACTAAAGTGCAGATAATAGCGATCGTAGCTATAGTTTTAAAATATTTAAATTGCCTGACTATTATATAATTATCTTGCCAAAAGCTAGTTGCTCTGACCAAATTATGAATTATTCGTTTTAGCTTTTGATTCATAATTATATTGAATTAAGAAATAAATCTACCAAGCAAACAAAATACCAGATATTTTTAATGTCTTTTACCTAAAAAAGACTTCAAACTTCTCATTGCCAGAACACAAGCAATAAATAAAATCAGGAGACTTAAATTTCCTATCAACAGAAGAGATTCCATATTGAAGATAATTTTTTTAAAGTTTCTGATTACTGCTAGGCGACTAGATATAGATATTCTGATAAACATCAACAACCAAGCAAGATTCAACGTAATTGGCAATACTAGAATAGTAGTAGCCAAATTAGCAAATTTATTGCCAACTAAGTTAACTGACGATTTAGATAAACTTAATTTATGCATAAATCACCACCTATAGAATAAAAATGGTTTTAATTTTTTTTGGGTTTTTGTTGTTTTTTCTGACTATTATCAACCGGAAATAGCCAAGATAAAAGCAATATATTAATACTTATAAACATGAATGTTCCCAACTGAAAGAATAAAATTGAAATCATTATTTAAGCCTCCCAATTGATAATTAAAAATTAGATCTTGTAATTTAGCCTATCGATACCTGATATATGTAAAATAATTAACCCACGCTTAGGGTTTTCAATCATTTTCTTACTTTGCAATCTATTTATTGCTCTGGTAATAACCACTCTTGTAGTTCCCAAAAAGTTAGCCAGTTCTTGGTGGCTTAGCGGTAATAAAATTGCTTTGCCTCGTTCGTGTATATCTCCGAATTTATTTCCTAAATAAATTAATAATTCAGTCAATTTTTCATCTATATTTTTTTGACCTAAAATATACAGCATTTTTTCAGCATCTTGAAAGCAATTCCGTATTTCCTTTGATAAATAATGCCAATCTCGATATGGAACAGAAGTAGCTTTTACTGGTGTTAAACATTCAATTTCGTAGGGGTCAATTTTCGTTAATGGCTGCCCAACTACATCATTTTTTCCCCAATATCCTAAGATAATAATTCTTCCTTCCAAATCATAAGTGCTGATTTTGACTGTACCTTGTTTGATCGACCACAAAATATCGGCATCAGCAACAATCTTTTCTCCGCATTTAAAAGTTTCAATCTGCCATTTGTATTCAGTATTTTCTAGCATTCTCAGGACATAAAAAACTAATATCCTACTGCCTGAACCGTATACTCTAATGATTTATGCAGAAACTCTAGATTTTGCTGCCCAATTTGTTCGAGATAAAATTCATTTAGTTGATGAGCGACCCCATCCCAAGTAAATAGTTCCTCTACTCTTTCTCTGGCAGATTTACCCAATTTCCATCGCCATTCTGGCTGGGATATTAAACGAGAAATAGCCCTAGTTAAAATAAATGAATTGAAGGCTGGAAACAATACACCTGTTTGTTCGTGTTGAATCACATACTTAAGACCTCCTACATTAGAAGCAATAACCGGAGTACCGCTTGCCATAGACTCTATAGCTACTATTCCTGAAGGATTATAGTGACTGGGAATAACGCAAACATCTGCTGCGGCATAATATTTTGCCAATTCTTTTCGACTAGCTTGTTCGGCAAATGTGGTAATATTGTCTAGATCATAATCCAAGACCAACTTTTCAATGCGTTTTCTTTTGAGTGGATTACTTAAAGGAGAGTTATTAACCAAAGTTAAGTGAATATCACAAACGCTATGCAAAGAAGGCTTGCTAAGAGCTTTGATTAAAGTTTCGACTCCCAGGTGGCGATTGAATCGACCGACATAGAGTATATTAAATGTATTTTGTGCAATACCTAGTTGTTTCCTGGCTGTAAAACTTTCAATTGAACCAAATAAATTTATATCAGCACCACAGGGAATAATTTCAACCTGGCCTTTACGGGATACTAGTTCTCGCAGATAATCTCTCTGTTGAGGACAGGTAGCGATAGTTAAATCAGCTGTTTCTAGACAGGCTTTTTCAATTGCCAAGCGAGTTTTATCTAAGTTGGATAGATAATGAACGTTGGCGAACTTAACTGCACCCAAGGAATGATAGGTATGGATGTGTTTAATAGATTGCAATTTTTTGAGTTCCATGCCCACCCAAGCAGATAGCCAATAGTTGGTATGGATTAAGCGATATCGAATATCATGGTCTAGCTGAAATTGACGCAGTTGCTTGAGAAACTCTGGTAAATAACCAATTAGTTTTTGTCTTGGGACAAATTGTTCTTCTCCCGCAGTGAGGCGAATAGTTCGACACCAAGGATTGTGTTGAACTAGATCTGACTGACTCGAATCAGTTTTGCGGGTAAACATATCTACCTGCCAGCCTAAGCGAGATAAAGCTTCTCCTACCTGACGTACATAAACATTTTGGCTGTCTGTTTCATTAGCAGGATCGCTCTCGACTGAAATTAAAGCAATAGTTTGAAATGATTGCATAGTTTTAAGTATTAAAAATTAGATTGAAGAGACTAAAGACAAATTCTGAGCTTTAATAAGCTCTGATTTACGGGATATCGCTCTATTTTGGACTGTTACAAAGAAGTCTGATGTTTCTAAACGACAATGTGGACAATACCAGTAGAGATTATGGGAGCGGAGATGGCGGAGCAAATTGTGAGAGCAGTGCGGACAACTATTCATAGCTTGGCCTCCAATCATGGAAAGCGGCTTGAGAAGAACAATTAAATTAATTCATTGCTAAAGCTAACAAATAGTTCTTTCATGGCCATGACAGTTAGATGTCAATTTTGACAAACGTTAATTTGATAACTACATCGGAATCAAACTCCAATAGTAAATTGACAAAAATTTGGAACTTTGTTCGGAGCGATCGCTAGTCTTGACTCTATATTGAGTTTGAGATGTAATGGGCAAAATCATTGTTCGGTTAAATCGAGGTGTATAGTTCACTACTTTATGGTCAGTTTCCTGAGAACTATGTATTTCAATTTTTCCTCCCCAGTCAGAATCCCAGTATTTATCTAGGCAAATGATTAAATTAAACTTACAGATTAAAGGTAGATGAGGATGCATAATGATATCATCACTAGATTTCAGATTTCCTCCTGGGGATATTTCATATAGCCCGGCACCATAATAAGAAGGGTCGCCGATTAAACTATTTCTTTCTCGAGCGACAATTAGAGTAAGAGCACGGGTAAAGTCTGGGGAATTGAGCCAAAAGTAGAAAGTTCGAGTAAAATCTGACAGATATTTAACTGCCCGAGATACTACCTGTAAATCTTCAGTAATTTTCCAGTTCAATAGATCTCGCTCGCTCTTGAGAGGAAACTCTTTGAGGATGCCAGTTAATATCTGTGTATCAAACAGATTCTCAACTATTAAGTGTGGACAAGGTTTAGCTTGTTTATAGAATTCTTGTAAAAGAGCGAAATCGTCGAGTAGACGTGCACGGGAAGGATTAAATATATTCAATTACTGTTTGTAGTTTATAGAATAATGAATACCTATCAACCCTAAGTAATATCAAACTTTTATTGCAGATTTATGTCAGTTTTATGTCAGTTTTGACAAACTTCCATTAGTTATCAGTGACCAGTTGCTTTTTGGTTATTTGATACTACTTACTTTTGCTACTTTAAGTTTCGATCCATCTAAATAAGCTCTTTTCAAGTTAGCTCTTTTTAACTTAGTTTTGCTTAAGTCAACTCCTGTCAGGTCAGCACCCCGAAGATCGGCATCTTGCAAATTAGTTCCTCTCAAATTAGCTCCCCGTAAGTCCGCTCCTCCTAAATTAGCTCCCCGTAAGTTAGCCCCACTAAAGTCGGCGTTTCTTAAATCTGCTCCACTTAGGTCAGAACTAACCATCTTGGCATTAGTTAAACACGCTTGAACCATTTCTACATTGGCCTGATTCAATTGATTCAACCTAGCTTGACTTAGATAAGCTTTAGTTAATTTTTTTCCTCGAAGTTTCCCTTCAATTAAATCTGCTCCAGTCAAGTGCACGTCAATTAAATTAGCCTCAGTTAAACATCCCTGAATCAGACTTACTCGACTAAAATCTCGTTGTCCTGCTGCATAACGGTTTAAAATTTCCTGAGCATCCATATTTTTTGTCTCCTGAGTATATAGCAGAAGCATATTTAATTAAATCAAGATATCGAACTTTTATTGCAGAGTTATGACAGTTTCATATCAGTTTTGACAAACAGTTTTAAAATTGTGAATCAAGCGCGAGTATTTGTGGGTAAGAAAAATTTGAAGCTGCTGCCTACTCCTAACTGACTTTCGGCAAAGATTTCTCCTCCATGTAGTTCTACCAAACGCTGGCAAATTGCCAAACCAATCCCCGTACCACCATATTTTTGAGAACGAGTCGCACGCGAGCGCCAGAATCGTCGAAAAACATGAGGTAATTCTTCTGGTGCAATCCCCGAACCAGTATCAGTAAGAGATATCCAGACTTTATCTATATCAGACCAAGCTTTTAGGGTAATTGAACCTTCAGGGGTGTGACGAATGGCATTACTGAGTAAATTAACTAAAATCTGTTCTAGACGATCGCTATCTGCCATAACGTAGGGTAAATTAGGCGGACAGTCTAAATTTAAAACGCGATCGCTACCAATTAACTGCTCGCCAAATCTTTCTGTCAAAGGCTCAAGAATCTGGCGTAAATTAGTCGGTTGTAGATTTAACGATAGATTGCCTGTTTCCACCTGAGATAATTCCTGCAAATCATTAAGCAAACGCTGTAAACGCTTAGTTTCACGGATTAGTCGCGAATATATTTGAGAGTTACCGACAATAATGCCATCGGCTATTTCCTCCAACCGACCGCGAATAATGGTTAAAGGGGTTCGTAACTCGTGGGTAAGATCGTCGATTATTTCTCGTCGTCTTGATTCTACTTCTTCTAAACTGGTTGCCATGCGATTAAAACCCATTGCCAGACGGTCTAGCTCGGGAATCTCTAAATGAGACATTCGTTGGTCTAGTTTACCGTTAGCAAATTGTTCAATAATCGTTTCCATCTGATTCAAAGGTTGAACAATTCGCTTGGCTAGCCAGTAACTAAGAATTGCTGCTGCCAATGTCCCAATTAAAAAAGACCAAAAATTGCCTCTTGCCCAGGCTGTCTCAAATACCTCTAATAGCTGAGAGTGAGCAGTGCTAATAGTTAAGCCTCTTCCTTCTAGTTCTCTGACATGGAATTGAAAAAATCGGGGAGAAAAAAAATTACCCACCACCGAAGATGCCGTTACCCCAACAATAGTAACTAGAATATGGGAAAAAAAAAGTCTAACTTGTAGATTAAGCTTGTTCATTAATTATCTATGAATCTTCAAATTTGTAACCCACGCCCACAACAGTTTGGATAAATCTGGGTTTACCAGGATGAGGTTCAACTTTTTTCCGTAATCTGGCAATATGGGTATCAATTACTCTTTCTTCACCAAAGAAATCATCACCCCAAAGCTTTTCGATTAGTTGCCCTCGTTCCCATACCCTGCCTGGATGCTTGACAAATAGAGCCATCAGCTTAAACTCAGAAGAAGATAAATCTAGCTGTTTTGCCAACTCCTCCTCAACATGGCGACTGATACAGTGTTGTTCGAGATCGATAGTAAAAGATTTGGTGCGCAGGATCGATTGAGAGCGATCGCCTTCTCTCAAACGACGACGCAACAAAGCCCTCACCCTGGCGACTAATTCCCTGGGGCTAAAAGGTTTAACGTAATAATCATCTGCTCCTGTAGACAAGCCAATGATGCGATCGATTTCTTCCCCCCTAGATGTCAACATTAGAATATAGGGGTCATTGGCTACTGGTTTGGCGCGAATTTGGGTGCATACTTCCAATCCATCTATTCCTGGCAATCTAATATCGAGAATAATCAAGTCTGGTTGATGTTCGCTATATAGTCGTAGGGCAGAATAGCCATCATAACAGACACGACAGGAAAATCCTTCAGCCTCTAAGCATTCTTGGATAATTTCTGCTATTTCGCGTTCGTCTTCAACTATTAAAATCTCCATTGTTAAGTAAAAAAATAACTTTTGAACTAGGTTTATAGTGCGACTATTTCTATAATCCATCGGTGCGAACCGAAATATCTTGCCGTGGAACAGAAATTGATATTCCTGCTGCGTCGAAAGCTAATTTAAGACGGAGGCGGTATTCTCGCGCCACACTCCACTGCTTCATGGGTCGAGTTTTAATCCAGATCTTTACGAGCAACCCGCGATCGCTAAAGTCATCTATCCCCATTATCTGCGGAGGTTCCATGATTTGCCATTGCCATTGGGGGTCTTGACTCATTTCCACAGCAGTTATTTCAATTATCCTAATAGCAGCTTTTATGTCAGTTTCGTAGTCCACTGGAACGTTAAGATCGACTCGCGACCAGCTTTTAGTTAGGTTTGCTACCGCTCCTATCTGACTGTTGGGAATAGTAATTAATTTACCTTCGGAGTTACGTAGTTGGGTAATTCTTAAATTGAGTCCTTCTACCATCCCCGACCAAGTTCCCGTATCGATAAAATCCCCAATGCCATATTGATCTTCAAGAACGATTAAAAAACCGTTGATGGTATCTTTAAGGAGATTTTGAGAAGCCAGAGAAACTGCAACCCCTAAAAGTCCTGCTCCTGCTAGTAAAGGGGCAAAATCAACCCCAAAAACAATTAAACCCACAATTAAGCCGACGATTAACCAAGCAATAATCATTATCCATTGAATCGCACTAGAAATAGTAGCAATTCGTAGTTGAGAGCGCTCGGAGGGGACGGGAGAAAGAAAAGGACTGATTTTAATTGAATAAACAAAGCGATCTATCACGGCATGACTGAAACGTATGGCAATGTAAGTTCCTAAAATAACCAGTCCGATTTTTAAAGGAATTTTTAATCCAGAAAGTAGCCATACCTGTAAAGATCGAGTATGGGGAAATAAATGCAAACATACTAAAACTCCGCCTAGCCAAAGCAGAATCTGAAAGTGGAACAATAATCTGTTTTCAATCGCTTGGAAATTGTTTTGGTATTGCTTCTTAGTATCAATTGCTTCTGTCACAATTTCCGTTAGCCGATCTTCAATTTTAGTTGGTTGAATGCGCCATCGTAGTTTTCTGAGCAACCAATTTCCAATTACTACCGCCAACATAATGCCACTAGCGATCGCAATTTGACGTTTTAAAAATTCTGGTTGCCGTTCTTGTTTTGCCCTGATTAGTCTCTGTCGCACAATTTGGCTTAACTGTTCCGCCCAAGTAAAAGTATTGATGCCTAGCAGTTTGGCATCGAGTTCGGTTACGGTTAGAAAATATTGACCGTTAATCTCGATCGTTGGCGAGCCATCAACTGTAACTACTTTTGCTTGTAAATCGTTACTGTTAGTTTGAAAATAAGCATCACTAATTTGTTCTAAATTACTCTCGATTATTTGCGCTCTTTCTGGCAGGTAATCTTCTAATGCGGTAACTCGAAATAACCGACGACCATCCAGCCAAATCCATTTAGAAGCTGGTCTTTCCGCAAAGTTGGCTAGACGAGACAGATAAGAAAATAAACTGGATGGATCTTTGAAGGTTATCGATGTAGATGTTGATTTTGTAGTAGTTTGATGAGTAGAAGTTTGAGCCATTAATGGAGAAGTAATACATATCAGTCCCAAAGTCAACGCGATCGTTAGCCAAAATTTAAAGCGAGGGAGTGAGAAAAACATGGAAAACTAATAAGCTTATTAAAGGAGTTTATTTCTCAATTGGACTATATTCATTAAGCTAAAGCAATGTTGTCGAACATATATAAAAAAATTGAAGAAATTGTGAGTAAGTAGTCGTCAGAGAATGCTGCCCTGACTAATGTTAAAGATTGGTAACTCAAATTTTTGTAGAAAACTGGCTATGCAAAAATCTCTCTATATTGCTGTTATTGGATGTGGTCGCTTGGGGTCGATTTTAGCCAGCGATTTGAGTCAACAGGGCCATGAAGTAGTGGTTATCGATAGCGATAATTCAGCATTTAATCGCCTTGAGGTTGAGTTTAGTGGTTTTTCAGTTAGTGGAAATGCAGCCGAAATGAATGTATTGCAGGCAGCTAAGTTAAATCGAGCTCGGGTAGCGATCGCCGTAACTGGTAAAGATAACCTCAATATTCTGGTGTCTCAGTTAGCCAAGACTGTTTTTAATGTCCCGATTGTCTTAACTCGCATTCTCGATCCCGCACGAGAGGAAATCTATCAAAAGTTGGGTTTAACGACCATTACTACCACCAAAATTTCCGCAGTAGCATTTTTAGAAACTCTCCAACAGCAGTTAGAGGAGAACGTTTCATGAGAATTATTTTAATTGGCGATGATAAGTTAACTTACTTTTTGAGCAAAAAGTTCGTTGAAGAAAAACATCGGGTGACGATTATCAATGCTCGTCCTGTCGCAGCAAGAGAGTTTTCCCATCAAATCAAAGCTACTGTGATCGTCGGCGATGGCACTCATCCGACCATTCTCAGAGAAGCAGAAGCAGAAAAGGCCGATCTGGTTTTGGCTTTGACTTCTCACGATGAAGATAATTTAGTAGCCTGCCAAATCGCTCAGCAGCAATATAGCGTACCCCCTAGCAAAAATCGTGACAAAACTGGACAGGCTTGGACAAATCGCCCCAGTATTTGCCTCTTTTTTAGTACAAAAATATTAATAAAGGGCGATTTGTCCCCCTCAACGAGTAGGTTACAACCCTTACTAGCAGAAAGCCTGTCCAGTTTTGTCGAGTTTTATTGGAGCCCGTACTATAGCTCTGGTAAATGACCCCGCCCATCAACAATTTTTCGAGCAAATGGGAATTAGCGTTGCTTTTTCGGCGACTCAAATTCTAGCAAACCTGATTGAAAAACGGGCTGACTTTGAAGATATTACCAATTTTTTCGCAGTTGATGGCGGTCAAATTAGTGTTACCGAAATTATTCTCGATGAAGATAGTCCTGCCGTAGAAAAAACTCTACAGAATTTAGATTTACCAGCAGGAGCTTTAATTGGCTGTATCATTCGGCAAGATAAAGCGTTTGTCCCCCGTGGCTGGAGTCATTTACAAGTCGGCGATCGCTTGATTTTGATTAGTCAGCCAGAACATTACGATCGACTGCTAGAAGTATTAACAGGGAAAGTGGAGTAGACAGTGCAACACCGCAATTGGCTGGGACAGAAATATCGGGCTATTTTTGGTTACACGGGTTTGATTTGTGCGCTCGCAGGCATCACAATTCTCTTTCCTTTAGTTGCTTTATTTACTTATCCAGAGGAAATGAACCTAGCTTGGGGTTTTTTAATTCCAGGTCTTTTTTTAGTTATAGTTGGTTGGTTGCTCTGGTGCCAACTAAAAAATTCATCAACCAATCTGAGCGTCCAGGATGGGGCAATTATCGTGGTTCTATCTTGGATAATCGCGATCGCTTTTGGTACAATTCCTTTTATCGGCATCAGTGGGTTAAATATTACTCAAGCTGTATTTGAATCTACTAGTGGTTGGACTACAACTGGTTTATCGGTTATCGATGTTAGTCAAGCATCTCATTTAATTTTGCTGTACCGCAGTACAATTCAGTTGGTAGGTGGTGCGGGATTTGCTGTGGTAGCTTTGAGTGCGATTATTGCCCCTGCTGGTATTGGTCTTGCTACTGCTGAGGGACGCAGCGAACAGTTAGTCCCCAATATTCGCCGTTCGGCTAAGTTGGTCTTAAATATCTATACGGGTTATGTAGCGACGGGTATTGTCGCTTTAAGACTAGCGGGAATGAATTGGTTTGATGCTGTCAATCATGCTTTTGCTGCTTTATCTACAGGAGGATTTTCCACTCGCGCTGCCTCCCTTGGTTATTGGAATAGTCCCGTAATCGAAGCGGTGACTCTTGTTTTGATGCTGTTGGGAACTTTGAATTTCTTAACCAGCTATTTATTACTGACAGGAAAATTTACTGCCGTTATCCGCAATAGTGAAGTCAAATTACAAGCTGTGGTTGTACCTCTAGGCATAACTATTCTTTTATTAGGGGTAACTAATAAACTCGACTTTACTTTTAATAAAGCCCTACGAGTAGTTGTTTTTGAAACCATTACCGCCCTTTCTACATCTGGCTTTTCTACGGTTAGTTATACCAACTGGAGTAGTATGGGCTGGTTAGTGTTAATCGTCCTGATGCTGATTGGTGGGGGTACGGGGGCAACCGCAGGAGGAATCAAACAGTTTCGCATCTATGCATTGTATCGCGGTGTAATCTGGGAAATACGACGGCAATTGTTGCCTAAAGATGCCGTAACCGAACCCGATGTGTGGCAAGGAGAAACTAGGCATTTTTTGAGCGATCGCCAATTGCGTCAGATAAGTATGTTTGTTTGGTTGTATTTAGGTATTTATATCGCTGGTAGTGGCATTATTACGGCTTATGGTTATTCTTTACCCGAAAGTTTGTTTGAATATGCCAGTGCCTTAAGTACGGTTGGATTGTCTGTTGGCGTAACTGCTGCTAATGCACCTATAGGGGTGCTGTGGACAGAAATTGCGGGAATGTTTTTGGGCAGACTAGAATTTTTTCCTGTTTTTGTCGGGTTGATTCGGATGTATCAGGATATTGCTCGAGCTAAGTTTTAATAGTTGTCAACATGATTTTAGCCCTAAAATTCTATTAAATATTTTCCCCCAGACTAAATTCTGATGCCGATTCCGACTAGCTCCCTATCAAGTAAGCTCAATCCCCGCAGAAGTTTGAAAGCCCGTTTATTTTGGAATACGGCGGTTATGATTTTGATACTTTCTTTATTCCTGAGTTTGTTAGTAGGCTATGTTAGCGGTACTCGAATTGAATCTACAAGAGGACAGTCTCTAGAGCAATTAGCCGCTCAAATGGCAAACAAGCTGGAAGAAGGTTTGCTTGAACGTTACAAAGACATTCAAGTCTTGTCAACCTTAAATTCAATCCGTCAACCTACCGATTCTCTTACTGTTACTAGAACCTTATTAGAAAAGCTACAAAAACTCTATCCCAAATATTCTTGGATTGGTTTAACCGATACTCAGGGGAATGTATTAGTTAGTACGGGAGGATTATTAGAAGGAAAAAATGCCAGTCAACGCCCTTGGTTTCAGCAGGCTCAAACTAAACCCTATATCGGAGATGTACATGATGCCCTATTGCTGGCAAAATTGTTACCCAACCCAGGAGATGAACCGTTGCGTTTTGTCGATTTAGCTGCACCAGTTACAGACAGTCAGGACAAGTTTCAGGGGGTGCTGTGCGCTCATCTAAGTTGGAATTGGGCGCGGGATATAGAGCGATCGCTCCTAAAATTAACCTCACCAAAAAATCCCGTAGAAATATTTATTACCAGTAGAGATGGTTCTGTATTGCTCGCTCCCCCAAGATTTCCAGAGGAACAGCTAAATCTGACAACTATTAAACAGGCTAGCAAAGATGGTTCTGGTTACTCCATAGAAACCTGGTCGAATAAACGGGATTATTTAACTGTATTTGCTCGAAGTTCGGAAAATCGGGACTATCTTGGCTTAAATTGGCTAGTAGTGGTCAGACAAAGCAAAGAGTTAGCTTTCGCCCCAGTGCGATCGCTACAAAGACAGGTATTATTGACTGGATTACTGATAAGCAGTTTGTTTGCTGTCTTTAGTTGGTTAAATGCTCAACGTATTTCTCAACCGATTGTAACCCTAACTAATATTGCCGATCGCCTGAGCCAAGGGGAAAAACAGATCGAGATTCCTATTTTTACAGGAAAGGACGAACTAGCAATATTATCTAAGTCTTTAACTTACATGATTAGTACTCTCAATGAACGAGAGCAAGCATTAAAAACAGAATTGCAGATACGCCAGCAAATCCAAACCAAGTTAAAGGAACAAAAAGAACTCTTACAAACCAGTGAAGCTCGCTATCGAGCTTTGAGCGAAAGTCTGGAAATTAAAGTCAAAGAGCGCACGCAAATATTGAGACAGAAAGGGATAGAGTTAGAAAGAGAGATTTCCGAGCGCAAACGAGCAGAAGAAGCTGCGGGGGCTGCTAACCGCGCTAAGAGTGAATTTCTCGCTAATATGAGTCACGAATTACGTACTCCTTTAAATGCCATTTTAGGTTTTGCTCGCTTAGTGTCCCGCGATCCGTCTCTAGAGCGATCGCATCGGGAAAATTTAAAGATTATCAGTGATAGTGGAGAACATTTGCTGGAGTTGATTAACGACATTCTGGATATGTCTAAAATTGAAGCGGGCAAAACTACCCTTCAAGAAACTGATTTTTCTTTGACTGGTTTGTTAGACGATTTAGAGGTCATGTTTGCTCTTCAAGCAAAATCCAAAGGCTTGCAGCTTAGTTTTGTTGCCAAAGATTTACCCCAATACATTAAAAGCGATCGCCAGAAATTACGGCAGATTTTAATCAATCTCCTCAGTAATGCCATCAAGTTTACTGATAAGGGTAGCGTTATCCTAAGCGCGATCGCCAACACTAGGGAAGACCATTCCCAACTATTGTTTGCGGTAGAAGATACGGGTGCGGGTATTGCCCCTGAAGAAATAGCTAATGTATTTCAGCCCTTTACCCAAGCTCAAGCAGGATACAAAGCACAAGAAGGAACGGGTTTGGGTTTAGCCATCAGCTATCATTTTGCTCATCTGATGCAAGGAAAACTGACAGTTAGCAGTAAACTAACCAGAGGCAGTAGCTTCAAACTATCTCTTCCCCTCAAAATTGGCGAAACTATCGAAGAAAGTGCGATCGCGCCTACGGCAAAAGTAATCGGACTAGCACCCCATCAACACGAATATCGGATTTTGGTGGTGGAAGATAAGTTTAACAATGGTCAATTGTTGGTCAAACTGCTCAAATCGGTAGGATTTGCCGTTAAAGAAGCCAGTAACGGACAAGAAGCCATCAACCTCTGGGAAACTTGGTCGCCCCATTTAATTTGGATGGATATGCGAATGCCAGTGATGAACGGAGACGAAGCAACTCGTAATATCAAGGCAACCTCTAAAGGTCAAGCTACCGTAATCATCGCTCTAACTGCCAGTGTTTTTGAATCCCAGAAAGGACTGGTACTTTCATCGGGCTGTGATGACTTTTTGGGCAAACCTTTTAAGGAAGAAGAAATTTTTAACAAAATGGCTCAATATCTGGGAGTAGAATACATCTATGAAGAACTACCTTCAATCTCCAACTGTAGCCCCCATAACGCTCAATCTGAGATACCAATTCCTGAAGCTATAAAACAGATGCCCAAGGAATGGATTCAAAAATTACACCAAGCAGCAATCAAACTCGATAGCAAGGAGATAGAAAAACTCATAGAACAAATTCCCGCAAACAATCGCGCTTTAGCCGAAAATTTAACAGATTTAATCGAGCGAGTTCGATTTGATATTTTAGTAGAAATGACGCAACGACTGGCAGACCATGCATAAAGGAGAAGTTATCGCTGAAAAAGGCAATATTTTAATTGTTGATGATAAGCTAGCAAACCTCAAAGTACTAGAATCAACTTTAGAGCAGCAGGGATATCGAGTACGCAAAGCAATTAACGGCTCTATGGCTTTAATGGGGGCAACTGCCGAACCACCAGATTTAGTTTTGCTCGATATTAAGATGCCTGACATGGATGGCTATGAGGTTTGTCAAAAACTCAAATCACATCCCAAAACCACGGAGATTCCCGTTATTTTTTTGAGTGCTTTGGATGATGTTTTAGATAAAGTCCGAGCCTTTAATGTTGGTGGCATAGACTATATCACCAAGCCCTTTCAAACTGAAGAAATCTTAGTCCGCGTCCAAAATCAACTGCAAATTCGCCACCTACAACGACAGCTTCAAGCACAAAATCAGCATTTATCAGAATTAAACCAAGAACTAACTCGTTCCAATCAAGAATTAGAACAATTTGCCTATGTAGTTTCTCACGATTTAAAGCAACCGCTTCAGGTAATTCTCGGCTTTGCTAAATTACTACACAAAGATCATCAAGCTAGTTCAGAATCAAAACTAACTCAAGGTTTAGCTCAAATTGTTAAATCTAGTACCCGTATGCAGCAGCTAATCGACGATCTGCTGGCTTACAGCCGTGTAGGAGCGAAAAATCTTGAATTACAGCTCATTGACTGCAACATAGTCTTGACTCAGGTTTTAGAAGATTTACAAGTGACAATCCAAGATAGTCAAGCGACAATCGATTATGATTCTTTGCCTACAGTCTTAGCCGATGAAACCCAACTCACAGAACTCCTGCAAAATTTAATTTGTAACGCAATTAAGTTTTGCCCCCAAGAGCGATCGCCCCATGTAAAAATATCCGCCCAGCAACAAGATCGAGAATGGCTATTTGAAGTACGGGATAACGGCATCGGTATCGCACCAGATAACTGCGATCGCATTTTTCAAATGTTTCAACGTCTTCATAACCACTCAGAGTATCCAGGTACGGGCATTGGTCTTGCTACCTGCAAAAAGATTGTCGAACGTCACGGCGGAAGAATCTGGGTAGAATCTGAATTTGGTAAAGGAACGAGTTTTTATTTTACTATCCCCGTATCGATCTAAGCTCCTGGTTTGAAATAATCCCACAAGCGATCGCCTGAATCGGCTCGAATCAATGCCACCACTACATCAGGCAGTGCAGCCAAGCTGGGATAAATTAAGTAGCGGGATTCCCAACGGGGATTGAATTTGTCTTTAAAACCGTATATGCCTTGAAAGTTATAAAAGCGATTGAGGTGTTGGTAAAGATAATCCAAACCAGTTTCTAAGCGGGGTGCTTGACGCTCTTCTTTTAATCCTGCCAGTGCTGATAATCCTAAATTGAAGCTAACATAATTAAGCTCTTTGTAGCGTTTAAACAGAGACACAAATAAAAATTCCATCACCCCGTGTTCTGTATCTTCCAGTTTACGCATCAAGTCGATAGTAATTTCGTTTAGCTGATATTCGGGAATAATATTCGCAAAAGCAACAATTTTTCCTTGGCTGTCTTCTACTGTTGCTATTTCGCAGTCTCTTAAATAATCGAAATCAAACCAACCTAAAGAAAACTGTTTTTCCGAACCTTGTACTTGCTCTAACCAGCGATCGCTAATGACTTTAAGCTTATCCAATAGTTCCTCAGTGATGGGTGGTTGATAAAATTTGGTGCTATATCCTAACTTATTAAAACGATTGAGAGCATTCCTAATATTTCTGCCTGCTTTTCCTTGAGTGGTAAAAGTATGTAAGTCAACAATAGCTTCTTCGCCAATTTTGACAGCTCTAAAACCCAGAGATTTATACAAAGCTAAATAATCGGGCTGAGTTTGATAGAAAGCAGGATACCAATCATTCTGGATGCAAAATTCTTTGTAGCCCATAATTGCATCTTTTAAATCTGTTGGCGCACCGATAGGATCTCCGAGGGCGATCGCTCCTCTTCCTTTAGGCACATAAGCAATTACAGTTTTACCAGAAGGAGAAAAATAGTAACTTTTATCGGGTAACAAGCAAAAATGCGCTAAAGAAGAATGTCCGTATTGTTTGATTAAATCTAAAGCTCGTTCTCGCTCCTCATCTGTTCCCCCTACTGGCAGTAATACGGGGCGTAATAGCATCCAGACAGCATACAGAATAGTACTGGCAGCCACGATATATAGCGAGGTAATAAAAAAGCTACCAAAACGAGTAGTCGCAGTTAATCCAGCATTATCGGTAGTAAAAAAGATGGCTAGTGTTTGTTTCACTGCTTGAAGTAAATCGAACTGAGTTTGGTATTGTTTCTCCATCAAGTAAAAACCCGCCGTACCATAAGCCAGGGTAAACAATAACGCACCAATTAATACCCTTACCCCTTGTGCCATAGAAGGGCGATCCGATCGCGCGGTAAAATTCTTACGCAGTCCAATTAATAGCCCCAGTAGAACAATCGCGGGAATGGTTTCCTCGATATCCAAACCTTTGAGTAGATGAGAAGCAATAGAAATAATCAATAAAACGATAGTTAACAACCAAGCTACTTTCTTCCGTCGTAGCAACCTGGAAGCCAGAGTAAGCAAAATAAAGCCACTCACCGCAGCAAAGATCTGACTTCCTGCCCGCACTTCAAAAGGATAAATATTACGTAAAATGGCAATTCTTTCGGGCAAACCAGGGGTGACGGCAGAATATAAATTAACGATGCCAACTATGGCAGTCAGTAAAGCAATAATTCTGGTTAAAACTTTGGTTTGTAACTGATTCATAATTTAGGCTTTTCCAGTTATGGAATATTGCTTTAATTAAGCTAGATAGCAAATCTTTGGGGCAATATTAATTGTTAGACTTCTACTCTATGTCACTTCAAGACTGCGGACAAATAATTATGAGATTGCTGTTCGCTAGTTTGTTTGGAGCGTTAATTGGCTGGGAGCGACAGACCAAAGATAAGTCAGCAGGATTAAGAACTCATATTTTAGTGAGTTTGGGTTCTGCGCTATTTATTTTAGTTCCCATTCTCTTAAATCCTAATAGTAGCGATGTCAATGCTATTTCTCGCGCCATTCAAGGAATTACTACGGGAATTGGCTTTTTAGGGGCAGGAGAAATTTGGCGTGATGCTCAAACGGCAACTAAAAAACCGCCCATTCATGGGCTGACTTCGGCTGCTGCAATTTGGGTAGTAGCAGGATTGGGAATAGCTGCTGGTGTTGGTTTATGGCAGCTTGGACTAATTGGTACGACAATAGTTTTAATTGTTTTGAGACTGGTAAAAAAATTTGAGAAATAAATATTGTGAAAATAGATGACAGAAAGTGAAGATTATTTAGTTGGTCGAACAGTCAAATTGCGCCGTCGGGTTAAGCTACAGGTTAGCTATCATGCTGGTGCTACTCCAGGATTAGTCTTTATTCATGGTGGCTTGGGAAATCGTTTTAACTGGCGATCGCAATACGAATATTTTCTCAGTCAGGGAAGGGAAGTTTTAGCTTACGATTTAGGAGGACACGGAGAATCAACCCCTTATAATCGCTATTCTTTGGGCAGACATCGCCGAGATTTAACTCGCTTGTTACGACGCTACAAAATAAAGCAACCAATTCTGTGCTGTCATAGTTATGGCGTACCTGTGGGTTTAGAGTGGGCGAGACGCAATCGCGCTAGTGGTTTGGTGTTAGTTGCAGGAGGGACGCACGATCTCGATCCCTGGTGGGAAATCCCCTTAATGAAATTTTTGGCTTGGGGTGGACGGCATCTCTATCATTTACCAGGAGTGCAAACCCTAACTAATCGTCTGGCAAGCGATCGTCATTGGCATGCTAAAGTAGAACGTTTTTTTCTTGAAAGTCCCGTTCCTACCGACTCCCATCCTTACGAAGCAGTAGAAATATTTTGGGGTTACGACTTTTGGCAACGCCATCGGGAATTTAAGCCCAAGATTCCTATACTGGTCATTACTGGCGGACAAGACCCCAGTTTTACCTCAGAAATGGGAGAAGAGTTAGCCAGTCGTTTTCCCTTGGGTCAACATTTACATTTAGCGGATGCAGGACATTTATTAATTGCGGAATATCCCCAAATTGTCAATGAGGCGATCGCAAATGTCTTTACTCATAACGAAATCTACAGGCTAGAAAATCAATCTGATTTTGATTTACCCGATCGATAAATCTATGTTCTAAATCAATTCTTCTCGACCAAATATTTGAATCGAGATATTTTTGGTTCGGGTTTTCCCTCACCTTTAAATGGGTCTTCCATAACTGCCGTTACCATGTTTAGAGTCTTAGAAGCCTTCTTGCGATCATTTGTAACCCACCAGCCCAAATCCTCTTTGAATTGAGAACTAAAACCAGGTACGCGATTGACAATAGATTTTATAGTCATTCCAATTAATTTCCGCAGGTTCATCTGTAGTAAAAGGCAGAGGGCAGAAGGCACAAAGGGCTTGCCCGCATGTAGGTTTACACTCAACTCCCACAGTTTCTATTATTCATATGGTTTCTATTTAGAATGACTATAATTCTTGAGGTTCTTTTAAAGATAGTAACGTTTATCCAACCACCATCTGACTTCTGCTTCCGAATTAAGGCAAAAATAGCGCTCGCAAATCGGATCGTAAACTCGATAATAGAGATTACCCTTACTATCTTTTTTCTGCCATATTTTTGGTTCGGAATCGGTGTGTAAGTTGCCTAGATGTTCTTTTAATTTACTTAGGCTGCTAGTAATGTTCTGTCTCAAGCGAGCTAAAGTTTTTTTCGCAGTATTTTTTTTTTGCCAGTGAATAACTCGATGATGCGAGCCGAAGTAGCTTGTAGTTTTCATGATACCCCTCCACTGATTTGGAGTTCAAAAGTGGAATCGAGACACCAATTGTTTCTTTTCTCTATTTATAGACTAAGCAAATTATTTGAGGAATTTGTGATTATTTAATTTATCGATCGCCATTTCTTACTCCTTACCAGGATCGCTAAAAAACTTCCACTTGACTTGCATCAACCTTACTAACTCCTTCAACATTTTGAGCTACTTCGACCAACTTCTCTAGCAGATTGCGATCGGAAATCGAACCTTTTAAAATAATGTTGCGATTGTTTTGGGCGACATAGATGGTCGATATATCTTTTAAAGTAGGGTCTTCAGAAAATGCTTTAGCAACTCTTTTAGCCAATCCACTAGGATCGTATTCTCCATCTAAGCCAGTTCGTTCTATGGCAATTGAAGTACTTGAGTCTTCAACTAAGAGTGCAGTTCGCTCTTGGCACGCTCCAAGTGTTCCCAAAGAAGTAGCCACAAGAACTATCAGTAGTAAGTTTAAGGGATTTAATTTGATGTTCATGACCGAAGATTTTCTATAAAAGAACTTGAAGATGTTGCCAAAAATACGCCAGTGGTTAGTGAGAATGACTCCATGCAACTAACCACTGACCAAATTCAGAAGTTATAGCCCAAACCAACCATGACATTTACTCGATCCTCATCAAATGCTAGCCAAACAACAGAACCATTGGCAGTTAGTTTGTTGCTAGCACGATAATCTACACCACCTGTAACGGTTAAGCCGACGCTACCATCATCGCGGGTAGTTCCGCCAAGACCTGCACCGACGAAAGGTAAGAATTTTCCGTTCTTAAAAGGTGATTCAAAATCATAGGTAACTGGTGCGATAACGGTAACTTCTGTATCGTCGTCAAATTCTACATCTGTAAGTACGGCAGGTCGTACAGAAAGCTGTTCGGCTAATTCGAGCTTGGCATTGACTGCAAAGCCTTCATCAGTAGCACCTAGACCAATATAGTTAGATTTTTCTTGGGCAAGTGCGATCGCTGGGTTGGCTAAGAGCATCGCACCGACAAAACCCCAAGTAAGTAAGTGACGTGAATGGAGTTTCATAATGTACCTCCTCATGGAAGATACAGCTTTTTATTTAAGAATAATCTAAACTGAATCGGCTTATAAATATTATGCTGCTGCATAGTACATAGATTACTCTTTGATTATTATCGTAGCTTGGCTATTTTAGTTCTGCATCAGGGGAACACAATTTGTTACTATTCAACAGTAGCCTCTCGTTTTTTATACCAATCTCACAAGTTCTTCAAAGTTCATAATTATAATCTAAATTAGATTGGAGAGAGGCTGACAAAGTAGAAATTATGACTACACTATCAAAAAAGGATGTCAAACAAAGCGAACTCCTAAATCAGTTAGTCCTAAATTTT
>JAAUYG010060191.1_pt1 | contig 26149 bp, 19 predicted proteins | sample 7278091 | NCBI WGS metagenome assembly JAAUYG01 (sample SAMN14350201, study PRJNA611818) | marine sediment metagenome | isolation source: surface marine sediment (0.6m) | place: French Polynesia: Moorea | collected 2018-08 | reverse complement strand
ATTCCATCAGCTTTTTTTTTTTTTTTTTTTTTGGGGGGGGGGGGGTTGTGGTGCATGTACATACTGAGTTTTGTTCACCATCTTTTCTTATAACACTCTCTTAATTCAATATGCAACGAAATAAAAAAAACTTAGCATAGGGCCAGTCTAATGCCATATAGAGCATCGCTTATCTACATTGAGACAATTATTTAGTTAGTATAGGTGAAGACATCATCAATGTATTTTATCTTTTAAAAAGATCCCCAAAACAAGAAAAAATTTATTAAACCTCGGTGGGACTTTTAAAGTGACACTCTTGTAACTGCGAGACCGAACAAATACTTTAAATGGTCTCCTGTAGTTCTCTCCTATTTGAACATTATCCCAGTCAATAGTAGCTTTAAATTAATTTAAATTTAATTAAATTGCCACTTGACATGGGTTAAGGGTTGATGTAAGATCAAAAGTCGCATAAAAGAGGTCATTTTTGCTAAAGATGCAGGGAGGGGGGGGGGCAATAACACTGCATACACCTGCACAAGTACCTCCACGAGGTAGTAGATGTATTGATGGTTACCCATCCAAGTACACCCCACCCCACCCCCCACCCCCCATTATTCCCCTCTCCCCGATCCCCCGAGGTTACCCAACTTCAGTGATCTTTTGTGCCAATGTGGTTCAATATCGGTTGCTTGGCTCCGGCCTTGCGTCTTTGTTGGTGGTTTTTTATATTTTTTAAGCGTTCTTTATTATCACACGACCGTCTTCATCTGTCCATTTACAGGAGAAGACCGTGAAGAAGGATGACATCCAGCAGATGAACCCTCCCAAATTCGAGAAGTTGGCGGACATGGCCAACTTGACCTACCTGAACGAGGCTTCTGTACTGTACAACTTGAGAGCCAGATACACCGCCGGTCTCATCTACGTAAGTCCTTGAAAGAGTCAGAAGATAATAAAATAATAATAAAAATAATAATGTTCAAAGGAGCATAAGGAAAAGACCTTGGCTACAAAAGTGGAATGTGTAATTTTAAAAATAATAACTATAAAACTATAGGAACCCTTAATTGCAACATCTTTTAGAATTAGCAAGATTGTCAGTTTTCGGTCGGTTTTTAGGAACTTTTAGAAACCTTGTAATCAAACGCTACCAAGTCCACCCTCTTATTGGATAGGAGACTTTTTTTTTCGTTTTTTTCCCTTTTCATGTTTACTGTATGTTAGATATGTCTGTAGTTACCCCCAGAATTTCCTCCTCATTGTCTCCCGTGTTTCTGTTCCTTGTGTAGACCTACTCCGGGCTGTTCTGCGTCGCCATTAACCCCTACAGAAGACTGCCAATCTACACACCCAACGTGATCTCCAAGTACCAGGGCAAGAAGAGAACCGAGATGCCTCCTCATCTGTTCGCCGTGGCTGACAACGCCTACAGGAACATGTTGCAGGGTAAGGCCTGAAACCCTTGCTTGCTGCACCTATTACAGTTGTATTATTCCAAGGGTGCTGCCTTGAAAAAATATGCGGATTTTGATTATGGAAAAGAAACTTGGCATGAGAAGACTAAGAAAGAGTTCACCTTGTACAGAAATGTACCAAGAGTGGACATAAGCAGACTAATGAAGAGTTCACCTTATACGGAATGTACAGTAGAGGGAGCATAAGCAGACTATATAAAGAGAACCGTCTCATACCAGTATATCTGATTGAGGTTCGTATCGTTTCTTTCAGATCGTGAGAACCAGTCTATGCTGATCACGTAAGCTTCTTAACTCCGTCTGAAACGCACATAAAAAAGATATTTAGCAGCATTTTCGCCCTTAGAACCGAGGCGTTTAAAGTAACATCCTTCGTATGATATCACTGCACGTGTGATCCCTGTTGGAATATTTAAGATATTTTATATTTAGTTATACATGTATTGTTGGTGTATATTGCAACAGTGGCATCGGTACAGCTATTGTTCAAACCTTAATGACATAGTGTTAATGTGCCGGAAATGGTTAGGTCAGAGTTTAATTCCATAATTAAAAGTGGACCATCTTCCCTGGTCACTACGCTCTCCATAATAAGGGTCATTGAAATAACTAAGCTCCTAATTAAAATGCATCACTATGTTTTTTTAGGTGGTTAAATTGTTCTGACATCAGAGAATGCGCATTTAAATGGACCCACCGCTATGTGTACACGAATTTGTGTGTCATGTTCGCGTACGTTTCTTTGATTTGTCCACCAAACATCAATTTGTAAGTTCTGTCCCCTGTTGCACTCCCTCAGTGGCGAGTCTGGTGCCGGTAAGACTGAGAACACGAAGAAAGTAATCTCGTACTTCGCCAACGTGGCCGCTGCGTCCGGTAAGAAGGAAAAAGCCGCTGACGATAAGGTGAGAATGCACACGATTACTTTTGAATATATATATTTTTGTACACTGTGTAATTTTAAGCCTTTCATGACGAAGTCAACGGATAATTTGTGTCTTTGAGTGCTTGAGGAATGTCAATGGTTCTGTTACTGTATGTTTAAAAGAAGTAAATTAGAAGTGACATTTAATTGATATATAGGGAAACAAAATATATTAAACCAGCTTCAAATTACATATATTGAACATATGGCATATGTATAAATGATGTGAAATATTTATGTTTCTGCACATTTTAATATTCAACGCATTTTAATTTCTTGTTAACTCATCGTGGTTTTCTTTCAGATGTCACTCGTCTGTTTGTTTATTTAGTGTTGTTTAATTTTGAAAGCGCAGCATAACCATACTGATGTTTGTGGCAAATATTTGTTGTACATAGCCATGAGCGCTTTTGAATGTATTGTTTATTATTCGACGATTGATTATCCTTTCCAGCTGAATACCAGAATGTTGCACGGAAATTCATTACTCATTGCCTTAAAATGAAATTTACACATTGGTTGCCTTTTATGTCGAGTCTTTGCGTGTAAACAAGTTTGTCTCATAGCGATCTCATAAGAATTCTATGATACTTAATACTGAATAATAATATAAGGTAAGGACCATATTTGATGCAATAGATCTATGGAGTGTTATAACCTCTTGTTAACGTCGACGACCCCAACCCGACTTGTTACAGGAGGGCGGCGAAAAGAAGCAGGGTACCCTGGAGGACGCCATTGTAAAGTGTAACCCTGTATTGGAGGCCTATGGCAACGCCAAAACTATCAGAAACAACAACTCTTCCCGATTCGTAAGGAAACACAAAGGGTTCCCTTCCTCAGATTCCCACAATCTCTCCCTTCGATTGATGTGATCTATTTCCCGGAAAGTCATCAACCCCGGGCCCTCAACCAGTGGATCTCTTTCCCCGCTCACCATCTTCTGGATAAATGAACTCTCCATGCGCAGCCCTTTATCCTGAGTGACGTCAGACCATTTGCCTACCCACGTGAAGAATGTACGCAAATTCGCCCCCCAAAGTACCTTTTCCCGACATTGTGTACATCTTTCTTTCCCAGCCAGTCCGTTGCTGTGACCTGTATCCAGGCCTACCAACCATCTCCCTTCAGAGTTACCTACGTACAAAACTCGCTCAATGCGGGGAGACCTATATAATGTTTCCCTCCTTTAAAATCATATTTTCACAGATCCTTCTGCTGCCCCACCTGGGTATCACCCAAATCCAAGAAGTGTGTCTCTCCAATCCATCCGATTGTTCCTTTGAGATACGTACCGGACTTGCCGAAGCATATAATTGAAAATCCTGATGCGGTGTAACCTTACAGACATTAAATCTGAAATCTTCTTCAACATAATAAGCAATGAATCCCTTCATTTTCCCTCAAAGCGCCCGCCTCTCAAACTCCCTGGACCTCCCGCGAAAACCAAATTTCCCAAACCGAACGACCCAAAGAACCCTTGAGAATATCCCCCAAACCTTCCTCGAATCCCGGTATCTTCCCATATCCCCAGATGCCATTAAATCCACCGTATATTTCAACAATAAATACCTACCTCTTCCAGATTTCCGCATTTTATTTCAGTATGTGTGTATGGGTGTGGAATGTTACCCAAATTTTGCCTTTCAGGACCTGAAGGAGTGACCATGGAAACGTCCACTCGGTGACAGCACCTCTCGCCATGTGTCTCCACAAACCCAGCCTTCCCCGCCCACAGACTGTCCCCCAGATTGTCCCTCTCCCCTAAAACAGTCACTGAACTCTCCCAGTGATCCTGCTACATCTACCCAACTCTCCATGTCATCATTTAGCCCTCCTCCCTTAGCCCGCCGAATGCTGTACAGTCGGCCTTTTTCTGACCTGCTAGTCTGCTATGTATGCTCCCCTCAGGATTCTAAGGAGAAAAAAGGCACCCTGGAAGAGCAGATCGTGCAAGCTAACCCCGTCCTGGAAGCCTACGGAAACGCCAAAACTATCCGAAATAACAACTCCTCCCGATTCGTAAGGCAATCTGGTTGTGTTCCCTCCAATAGGAGTCGTCAGCTGTGACTGACTCCACCAGTACAACACTCTCACTTCCCTGCTGTGTCACTTGCCTCTTATAACTTCTTATTACCCCTATATGACTGTGCTACACACATCCTGTGTGATCATATCGCTGCCTACATTAGGTGTGTGTGTGTGTGTTTGAGTGTGGACCTCTCATAGTACTCGCCCACCACAATGACGGGTTTAATTACTATGTTTTTTCACTGTCCCGCCACAGCTTCCTCTCCTTTTCTACCACATGGCCTCCCTTTCCCTGCCTACCCTTTCCAACCTTTCTCTACCTTTTATTTCCGATCGCCCAGCAGAGTTTCAACATTCCTGATGTTCCCAGATCTCTCTCCCCTCTCTCCGAGAGACTTCCCAGTTCCTAGATTGCGTGCGCTGCAGTTTCCCTGCCAGTATTTTCTTTTCTTTGACCCCATCCCTCACACCTTCAGGATTCCAGAAGTGCCAGAACCGATCTAGACCGACCAGTGTGCCACACCAATATTTCCACCAGTGCTCCAACAAATCTCCCCCTCCCCCAGATATTCTTCCTGAGAGTGATACTCCGTGAGCTTTCACCTGAATCACAACCTAGACTACCCTTATGCCGAAGCTTTCCCAAAACAAGTGCCACACCTTGAAAGATACAACAGCCTATTTATAGCAAAGATCATTTGAAAATGTCTCATAAGGTCTCATTATCTTAAAAAATCAATGCAAAATTCCTTGTAGTTTTGTTAATGCTGTTGTATGAACCATTCGTGTGGCACAGGAGATACCTTGCGGTTTGCTGTGCTTCTGATGTGTCTGACCGTATATGAATATCCTATCCTTCACTCTTGTATGCAATGCCCCTCCACTCCCCCTTCTGTCTCGGCGCAGCAGTGGGCCATTTACCTCCCCAACCGATCACATACTCATATTTTAGCATGTGCTCCAATAGGTTGGCACTCTAGAGGATCAGATTGTGCAAACCAACCCTGTATTGGAGGCTTATGGTAATGCCAAAACCATCCGAAATAACAACTCCTCCCGATTTGTAAGTATGCCTCTGTCAAGCGCTGTATTGGGCCGCTTTGTGCAGCTGTGCAGCAGCTGTGTCTGCCTCTTCCTATAGGACCTTCCGTGTGTGTAGTGTGCTCATAGTGTGCAGTGCGACCTTCATGGTGATCATATCTTCCCAGTGAACCGCCTCTCCTTTTCCTTGCTCCTTTATAAGGTCATCAGAACCCGGAACGTGTGCCACAAAAATTCTCTCTCTGATGTGCCGTTTGACAGACCTTCCAAAAACAATCCTGTTTGTTTGAATGTTCTCTTTGCGTGAGTTATTTTGCAGCCTCCATTTTCTCGACTTCATCTCTCCTCTGATGCCAGACAGAGTGACTACTGCATGCCATGATTCCCCAAACAACCGCGCTTCTCTTTGCACTGAGATAAAAGTCTCCAGCTCCCTCCCGGGTTTACCCCATTTTACCTCTGCCACCTCATTCCCCAGAGGTTAACCTAGCCGCTAGCGGGCCAGTTACTGCCTATTACAATATATATACTTTAGATATCATATAGATCATTAGGTATACATGTCGAACCCAATTTAGCATTTAGTTGGACAACCATGGCATGCTTGCAAATTTTCCCGTAGATACATTTTTGAAACGTTTCTGAATTCAGCCCAGCACGGTAGGTAACCTTGGGGATTAGCGCTCCGATGCGGTCCTCCTTTTCCCATCCCTATCCCCCACCCCTTTACCTGCCACCATTGACCTTACCAGCGCATTTACCTTTACGCTGTCTTTTCCTCTGTCTCTACCCCGTGTGAACCATCTAGACTGGCTCTCTAGAAGATCAAATTATTCAGGCCAACCCTGTCCTTGAGGCCTATGGTAATGCCAAGACTATCAGAAACAACAACTCTTCCCGATTCGTAAGTACTTGGTCGTCAGCCTGCCAGAAGGACTGGCGTCTCATACCTGGTCTCTACCATACCACCTGCATACCCGATCCAGGCAGATCGGACCATTACGGAGTTTAACAAGCGAATGTGTCAATTAATTGAAGAAGATATTTTTTGCAACAAATAAACTATTAAGTGCTCTAGTAACGTCATGCCTGTAATCATAAATCTTAACATCAATGTCTTAACATCAGTCGTATTTCGAAAAAAAAAATCAATTATACAGCAGGTGCAATAATGTATCCGGGATAATTATTTTAAATTCTTTTCAATAGCTATTTTATTTATGTTTTAGTACATGTGTAAAGCATTAGTAAAACACACAGTATCGTAAAGAACCAGTCCTTTTGCACTTGCTCACCAACAGCTCATTTCAAAACCGCTGTACATAGTCCATGTTCCAGACCTTGCATTTGCATATCATCTGTCGCTCCCTTCCAGGGAAAGTTCATCCGTATCCACTTCGGTCCAAACTCCAAGATCGCCGGTGCCGATATTGAGACATGTAAGTATTTCTGCTAGACTGGATGGAAAGGGATAGATCATAGTTGTTGCAGGAATTATACAGTTTTGTGTAGAAAGAAAATTCCGAGGAGTTGCATGTGGCTCGACAGAGTATAAAAAGATTTGGAGCTAAATTTTAAGTGTTCATACAGAGTATGGCACCAGTGGGATAAGGCATTTTAGTCAAATTTGGTCAACTCTAACTTCATTGTAGCGTGTTTTGTGTGCTCGTTTATGTTGTCTCAGTTGTTCCCGTATATGTGTACCCTCCACCCTACCCACCCACATTGCGATCACACCCTTCTAGATTAAGTCTGGACTGGCCACAGCGTCAAGCGTGCATGGGTAAATGTACGTAATATATCGGTTATATATTGCACGCAGCTTTAAGACCCGTGGGTATTCATGTAAGATCTATGTGAGTTCTGCAAGGGAAGGTATTACTCATATTTGATCAGGAAAGTACCCGTAAGGATATCTTATCTGAGCACACCCATCTTCACTGCCCAGGTCCTTTCCTCCCCCTGTCCCCGTGTCTAACTGCACATGTCTCTCGCACTAGACTTGTTGGAGAAATCCCGTGTAACCTTCCAGCAGGGCGGGGAACGTAACTACCATATTTACTACATGCTCCTCTCCGGGGCCTTCCCCAAATATTGCGGTAAGCCAGTCAGAGATGATTGTCGGTTTAGCCCCCAGACTGGTGGGCAAACTGACGGCTCTCAGGGTGAAGCTCCCAAGTTGAAGCACGCTGTTGAAGAAATGTCTTCTAAACAGTTCAAAATTCTGGTTAATCCACCCCTGTGTCTCCGACAAGCCACGCTATAGTTTAGACATGTCTACACACAATAAATATTCCAGTGTCGTAGCGTCCTCATGGAGTGATCTTTTCCCTGAGTTGCCTCAAGTCTGGCACCAATGACAACTCTGTCCTGTCGAGCTGTGGCTGGGCTTAACCGAACTGTCAAGCTTTCACCCGCATTAGGGTGGCTTTACCATGGTATGTGTATACCCACGTACTCCCCATATATATGCCCTCACCATCCCCAGCATCTTCAGTGCAAAGAACAGGGTTGTTAATTGAGCCATGTGGTTCCAAAGCTAAAGGGTTTTTTATGTCATCATAGTTCACTGCGTTAAAGACAAATTGTTATACTTTCTTTTCGCCACCATAAACGTGAAGATCTGCTGGAGAAGTCTCGTGTAACCTACCAGCAGCCTGGCTTAGAAAGAAACTACCATATCTTCTACTTTTTCCTGTCTGGTGGTGTTAAGCCTGAGGAATTTGGTAAGACTTTGTGCGAGAATTGTATTGAAATGCATGCAGCGTGCAGTTTGTCCTCTTGAAATATTCTTAACTCGTATTTATTGTACATTTCTGTGTGATGTGTCACCCTTTAACTCCCCCGACTTCTCTCGATTGTCAGAATCATCACGAACCTGATGGATCTGAGCTCCTCCTGTTTGCTGTGATCAAATTTCAGAGTGCTGTTTTATTCCCTTTGTAAGCGCAGTTATTTGCAAAAGCGGCAGTTGGTCATGTGCTGACTGTTTCTCTGATCCTTCTGTGCAACTATATCCTACGAGGCGCTGCGACCTTTTACTTTACTCAGTTGCCTCCCCCTTCTTCGTCTTTCTCTAGACATTCTTCTATTCGCCTTCGCATGCTGTTTTAACTTTACTCCAGGAACTCTTCTCTGATTTTTTTTCTCTAACTAGCATGAATATGAACCTTCTTCCTTTTCCTGCTTCTTTCTTAGCATGTTTACATTCAATTCTTCCCGAATTTCCATTTTCTCAGACATTTGCTTATGGCGAATATTGACATCAAATTACCCCCACCCCCTAAAAAAAGAAGAATCTTTTTGCTAAGTTGTCATCCAGATATACCATAAGCCATAGCTGTGTTTGGAGGTCACAAGGAAAACGAGAAACTTCCAAAATTTTTAAGCGATGATTCGTGGTAGAGTGCCAGAAAGCGGATGTATACTGTACCAAGAAATATTCTAAGGGACTTATTCTAAGGGTATGGAAGTAATAACACATGTAGTAATGATATAGTTTAATAAACCGAAAACGACCAGTAAACAGAAAGCACGCACAAGGGGGAGCCGCCCTATTTTCTGTTGATTTTGAGGCCATGCCTGACCCCACAACTTGTCTCTCGCAGAGAAACTGCTGGTCCAACCGGATCCCGGCCTGTACTTCTTCATCAACCAGGGCTGCCTCACTGTGGACAACATGGACGACACGAAGGAGCAGGAGGACGTAGATGTATGTACTATAAACGTTTGCCGTGGGGAATGTCAAACCCGTGTGCTCCTCCTTCACGTCTGCTGAGGTTTCAGCATCTCCACCGACCCGATGCCATCTTCTTTCGCATGCAATGCCTGTAACAAAATACAAGATTGCTACTGCTTCTTCTTAGTCTAGATCTGTAGGACCACACACCTTTTTGTTAATATCTACCCATAGATGATGCTAATCTTTCCCTGTAGAACCTCTTGTTAGTATCGATCACAGTGTATAATAACCTTTCTGTTTCGCCTACAATACTTCCTTGCCCACCCCCACCTCCGTTATGGTCGCATTAGGCCCTAGTCAAGCGTGTGCGAACCTGTGCAAAATATTCTCCAGGGGTCGGTTTCTTAAACAAAATCTTTAAGTCCACTAGTCAGTGATGTCGAGCATGTAAAAGACAATGGTTGCGAAGGTGATTAATGAACTAAAAGTCTGTTTCTAAACTTACGATTTTGGCAGAAACTGGCCCCAGTTTCTTTGCATGTTGCCAGCCGGGTTGACGACGTGCACCGGCAGAACAGTGCATGTTAAAACACGGCCTTCCAGTGTGACCCCTTTCCAACAGATTGTGAGGTGTGGTGTTCCTTCTCTCTCTGATCTCTACACAAGGTGCAACATTAGAGAGGACCCAGCCAAGAAGATCTCCAACCAACATTGATTATATTGGTTGCTACTCTGTTCCCACCCCCTGCCCGTGCATGCGTCACAGATACACCCTCCCTCACATTTTTCTTTCTACCGTTACCCTCACATAGAGATCACCTTAGTCTCCCCGGACCCGGGTTTGTACCACTTTATCAACCAGGGGGTCTTGACCGCCGATACTATTGACGACAGTGAAGAAATGCGAATTACCGATGTACGTATGCTTCATACGTTTGGACTATCAAAATGATCCATCCTTTGTATGGAGTAGCTCTAAGTTGCTCTTTGCTCATCAGTCGAAGAATGTAGACGTCCGTTCTTAAAAAGATGTCAGTATCTCTTTTTCTCTGCAAATATTTTTGGGACGTTGAGAGATATTTAATCCAGAAAGCTCTATGGATATTGAAAAAAAAATCATTGTCTCACCACTACCATATTCTCCCACCTCCAGGAAGCCTTTGCTGTGCTGGGCTTCTCTCCGGATGAGAAGCTCGCTCTGTACAAGTGCACGGCTGCTGTGCTGTATTTCGGCGAGATGAAGTTCAAGCAGAGACCTCGCGAGGAGCAAGCTGAAGCCGATGGCACCTCTGGTATGTGTATGGGGCTGGCTTGTGGATTAGTGGTTGATTTTAAATCCTAGACTTAACCCTTTAGGTCAATGGCGATGATGTTACTATTCAACAAATGTCTTAATACTTCACTTTGTCCCGATATTTTATATGTTCTGCCCAAACATCTTTTGAGCAGAATCTACATGGGATAAAATAGAGCAGTTCTCACATTATATACACTTTCATCATTTTATGTGTAAGGGTAGTTCATATAACCTTGTACTACCCGCTATATGTATAAAATCATCAATCGCGTAATTGTCAATCACTTCCAGAGGCTGAGAAGGTCGCCTTCCTGCTGGGTGTCAACGCTGGTGACCTGCTGAAGGCCTTGCTGAAGCCCAAGGTGAAGGTCGGTAACGAGTGGGTGACCAAGGGCCAGAACAAGGACCAGGTGGTGTACGCCGTGGCTGCCCTTAGCAAGTGCCTGTACGCTAGGATGTTCGGCTGGCTGGTGGCCCGTGTCAACAAGACCTTGGACACCAAGAACAAGAGGCAGTACTTCATCGGTGTACTGGATATTGCCGGTTTCGAGATCTTTGAGGTGAGTTTTTTTTTTTTTTTGTTTTAGTTTGAGCATTCATGTTCGCGATATGGCAGCATTGCCTTCATATCCCGCTTTTTTAGCATATGCCCTGGAGCGTAGTATTCGATCCAAGGTACCACGTAAGCTTAAGATCCATCACACTCTAGAATGGTGCTGCACGAATCCTCAAGTTTCCACACTAGCTCAAATTTTTGGGTCTCCTCTCTTCTACAGTACAACACCTTCGAGCAGCTCTGCATCAACTACACCAACGAGCGCCTGCAGCAGTTCTTCAACCATCACATGTTCGTACTGGAACAGGAAGAGTACAAAAAAGAGGGTATCGACTGGGTCTTCATCGACTTCGGTATGGACTTGCAGGCCTGCATTGAGCTTATTGAGAAGGTGAGTATTTCGCGTGTACGGCAGTATTGTAATATCCTAAAAGGCTCTAGTTTTGTTCACTCGTTTTGTTCATTGTCATGTTAACGTATAAGCATCTCAACTGCTTAGCACACAATTGTTTGTACATAAACATGTACACCAACGTACATTCATCCCATCTGTCATTCCAGCCCATGGGTATCCTGTCCATCCTCGAGGAGGAATGTATGTTCCCCAAGGCCTCTGACAAGACCTTCCTGTCCAAGCTGTACGAGAACCATTTGGGCAAGTCCCCCAACTTCGGCAAACCCAAGCCTCAGAAGGGCGCCAAGTATGAGGCTCATTTCGAAGTTTACCACTATGCCGGAACTGTAAGTTGCAGGATCAGTTCATGGGGATTCATATAAAGCTTTCATTTGTAAGTGACAGGGCTCTTGGGGGCATGATATTAATCATCTATCTTACCTAAGATGAACATATACAATAAACTTTCATTTACGAGCGTGAAACCTTAACTCGTGTTGTAAAATGCGAATGTATGCCCACCTCCCCAGGTGCAATACAACATCGCTGGCTGGCTGGACAAGAACAAGGATCCAATCAACGACACTGTGGTACAGTGTCTGGCTGCTTCTGTGGAGCCTCTGGTGGCACTCTTCTTCGGAGAACCAAAGGAAGGTATGGACACCAAAATTATTAGCAGTAATGCCATCTTATTTCCGAATAAGACCAGGGATGGCTCTAACAAAAATACCTTTAAATTCTGCACTTTTGCTTTAATAATTTTAGCTTAGCTTTTCTGTTTCACTTTGACCATAAGCATCACGTATAGCGATTTTCATGTGCATAATTGATGCATAATTGCAACTCGTATGAAGATGTAGTATTTACATATGTTTAAAATTTGTCTTCAGAGGAAACTGGCGGCGCAAAGAAGAGGAAGAAGGGTGGTGCCTACCAGACCATTTCCAACACCCACAAGGTACTTTCGCAGACCTATAGAATACAGCTATATAGGTTAAATCACAGACGAGTTTATATATCATTAACATTGTAACAGAACGGAAGCAAAGAAACATAGTTTTAAAATAATTATGTTTGAAGCCTCAAGGACACTGATAAACATAAGTAATATACCTTGTAGTTATTATCCTTGCTCCTGCCATTATGTGTTTACTGTGTATTTCGATTTTTATCTTGTCATTCTTTTCATTTTATATCATGCCTAATTCTAACTTCTCTTGCAGGCAAACAGTTGTGTTAAATAATGCCTAATCAAATGCAATTTGTTCTGCGTTTGTCAGTTAATATTGAATATTGCATATATATACACTATACACACCGAATATATCACAGCTGCTTAATTGTATATGCGTTCGCATTGGCAGGGATGTGGTTTCTAAACTAAAAACAAAATCAATCAGTTCGACCAGTTTGACCATTGTTGTATCCGGTCTCGTTGAAGAGGCTTGTTCTCCCGGGTCGTGGGCCTTTCTGACGGGCATGTTACAGAGTGTGTGGGCCTTAACGCGGCTTTGTCATTACCATGTTACAGGAACAGCTGCACAAGCTGATGCACAACTTGTACACAACTCATCCCCACTTCGTGCGATGCATCATCCCCAACGAGCTAAAACAGCCAGGTACGAAATGTCCCGTTTGTCCCCGCACCCCAACTCGGTCCCAAGAATCTTATACCTTGTTGACCAGCCACCTAAGGATCGGCCACAGGACGATTCCACCCTGCCCACTCACCTCGTGGCCTCTATTCTGTATCAGAATAGCCCCTTAGACCCGACTCTTGCATGATCCCCAGTGTGCCGAAAATCCGTAATATTTCTCTCTTCCCGTTTGGACTCTCCTTTTTGTTGTACATAATCCCCCAAATTCGCCTCTTATTTGGGTGTATTGTCCTTTGCCATACTACCTTGTATATATATGAGTCATCCTTTCTCGTTTCCTTGTTGCCGCTGTGACTACGCGACCGTCTTTATTATTCATCAGTAAATCCAAACAAAATATTGGTTGATGTGTTGTGAAACCTTTTTACGTTTAACCCGTACCATTAGCTTTTCATCGCAGCGCAGTGTGTGTCTTCTGACACTGGCCACACCTTCGGTGATTTTTCTTCTCACAGTTTGATTCACCAAAACCACCACCCTTGCGTCCTTGAACATGTGAGGTGATCCAAAGTGCGATGTTTCGAAGATAATTTAAAAAAAAGAAACATTGATAACTGTTTAGACTCTATTTGGCTGAGACTACTGAGACTGTCTATATTTTCTAAATATTCAGTACACAAATCATCTTCGCTGCAGTCGCTACTTTGCTCACTCCACAGTCGTAATCCTTCTCTTTCTACCCGATACTACAGCCCATGTTCACATGCGAAACTCAAAGTGAAACGTCGCCAACACCCCTATCCAAGAACCCAAACAGTCCTTACGAAGTGTGCGTCGTTTTATTTTAAGGCAACTCATCTTTTCGATCTGTTCACTGCCTCTTACTTTATTAGGAGCAACTGCATAAGCTGATGCATAACCTGTACAACACCCACCCTCACTTCGTCCGATGCATTATCCCCAATGAGCTTAAGCAACCAGGTAAAGTAAACCAGAGTGCTGTTACACGTGTGCTGTCTCGGGGCTGTACCCTCCTAAGTAGCGGTGTGTGAAGGGTGCATTGATATCTAGTTCTTTGCTTAAATCTGCTCGTGACACTTTCACAAGCTGCCGATAAACATATGTGCACAGGCCTTTTTTTCTGGTTTGATCTTGGCACGGAAAAATCGCGCTATCGTCTTATACTCCCTATGTTCCAAACCTTCTTCCCTGCATGGCGTTTTACAACTATGCGACCAGGTAGTCTCTCAAGCGCTCCTGGATTGCTCCATTTGCCACCACCACCCCTCCTCCCCAAAGCCACAAGGAATTGAGACGAATTGACCACCTGGAATTTCTCCCCAGACGTGTGACCCGCATGACATCTTTTCTCTCTCCCCAAACCCCCACCCCCACCCCCACTCCCCTCCAAGACCCTCATTTCAGGAGCGGTGTGTGCTGTGTGACTGACCATTTTGGACCAACTCTTGGTGCAGTGCTATGTGATCTATCTTTTACGAGCCCCTTCTAGCATGCCGCGTTCGTCCGCGTGTTCCTGTCCAATGCGTGCAGTGACCCTATTTCTGCCTTCTTTCAATATGAAATTCTTCTAGCGTGCTGTCTCCAGAAGATGTCCACCTTGTAAAGCGTGACCTAACCTCGGGTGATAACTTGTGTAGCTGAGTGAGGATTTGCATGAACCCATTGTTGGTGATCAGCGCATGCGCGAAAGTGGCGCGTTACAGTCTGCTGTGAAATGCTGTGCTGTGATACAAGAGCCCATTCTTTTTCTTCCTGAAGTGCAGTGTGTTTATCTGTTTTCTCTTTCTCTCTCTCTCCCCTTACCTTGTATTTGAACTCACGTGAAACCAGGAATCCCTGCACAAACTGATGGCCAATTTGAAGATTACCCACCCCCATTTCGTGCGTTGTATCATCCCGAATGAGTGCAAACAAGCAGGTAACCCGTCTCTCTTTACCCTCCTCCTAACCTTGTTTCCCCGGCTGTACCTGTGCCTGCTGGAACGATTACATCAGCGGTTAACTGACATAGACGCTGTCACAGATCAATGCGAGACCCCACCTGTCATGTGCATGTCACATTATAGCAGTTACTATAACGTATCCTACCACAGAACATTATTGGAAAGTAAGGGTGTTCCAGCAGGCACCTTACATATCGTTTATCTACCTCTTCCTTTCCATCTCTACCCACCACTCATTTAGACTGTCCAGATTCCTATTACCCATTACTTCTATTCCAGTTGTCCACCCCTCCCCTGCTAATCCTGATTATTTCTCCCACTGATTTACTCTGGTGTTTACCTGGGATTGCCAATACAAGGTGTGCTCTGTAACAATATATTTATAGTCAATTTTCTTGTCAGTAGCCTTTGCTCTCATTAGACGTAGCCGAGCCAGATCCCAGGTGAACCCCAGCCTTGTAGCCTGACCGTGTGACATATGACAGGTAGCAACCTCCATTCGTCGTGTGATATCTATGTCTTCGTTTGCTGTACTGTAACAATCTGTCCTGTTACCGTGTAACCGCATGATTTTTCTCTCTGTCCCCGACCTGCCGGTTCTCTTTTTACCTGTGCTGCCCTCTGACGGCTCTCTTCTGCCGCCCGGTGCTGCCACCTGGTGCATTATTCAGGAATCGCTCCATAAACTGATGTCTACCCTTCGTATTACCCATCCTCACTTTGTGAGATGTATCATTCCTAATGAGTTCAAAGAACCAGGTGGGTCCATTAGCATGCATAGTGGACGAAATTCTGTTGATGTGGCTTGTGCGCAAGTTTTGTTATATATGCGATGTAAATACCTGTTTTATCGTTTTTCACGATCTACTTAAATATAGTCAATAATATATAGTTGGTAAATCTCTTTAAACCTCAACGACAGTGCTTTTGTAAAGATAAAATGCTTTATAAAGGATTTAGTGATTGATATCGATTAATGTAACATATATGTAAGAACGTTTCCAGCATACTGACGTGTTCGCCTCCAAGCTAGATAAGTAGTTGATCTATGGTGTTAACTTGGTGTCGGGGCTTTGTGTGTTTCGCCTTTCAGGTCTGCTTGATGCTGGCTTGGTGCTCCACCAGCTCCAGTGTAACGGTGTACTTGAGGGTATCCGTATCTGCCGTAAAGGCTTCCCAAGCAGAATGATCTTTGCTGAGTTTAAACAGAGGTAAGGGGTCTTCCCACCCCGTGGTGAAGTGCCCCCAGCCATGACCAGACCACATCAGACCGCTCCTTGCCCCGCCATACAGGCAGCCCTCTTGGTGTGTGCCCTTGATCCAGGTGACCTGTGGTCTCCCAATTGCCCTGACCGATCTCACCTATATCCCCTGCTACACGTATCGATGATGTACATGTATGACCCAGCGCCTACTCGGCTGCCGTGGCCAAATCTCACTTCCACTACCCTGACCCAAATTTCCATATACTACCTTGCCAATCTCTCGCCTCTCCATAAAACCACAAGGTGTTTCCAATATACTACCCATATCACCTTTGTCATGTTTCCTTAACCCTATTCTGACAAAGTCTGTGCCATTTTGAAGTGTTAGGCTATTGCAATAAACCAAGACGTGCTGTAGCACCTGGGTCCCAAGTTTCCTCCAATCTCCCCACATTCTTAAATGAGTAATATATTTTATCCTGTCCATACCTTATCGAGAATATTCCATACCGCAAAATGCCCCTTACCCATCAAACACGTTCCCCTGATGTCCCCTATTCCACAAAATATCCGAACCCTTTTCAGGGATCCTCATACCACGCAAAGCATTCCATACTTCCCACGAATGGAATTATTCCCCGAGAATCTCCCCCACCTCCCCCGCCCCGGTAATCTCTACCCATACACCACACCCTAAACCCGGTTTGTCTTCGACATTTCAGATGATGTCTCTGCGATAGTATCTTACCGTCCGGGAAACTTTCTTTCAGTAACCCTGGTCTCTGTCGGATGGACGCAATTCTACTTCCCTGTGTGAGCATCTCAGCCCACTGGCCACCAGTCTAGTACCTTATTCCTTGATTCATCCAGTTATCGTACTTGCTGCCTGTCTGCATTTGGAATATACTTGCTTAACATTTTCTCAAGAAACGTAACGATTTCGGCAAAGGCATCATTACTTAAGGTGAAACTACACTTTTGTCAGAGGCAGATATAATCTAAGCAGACAGGCAGCAGATTCTAGACGCGGCAGAGAAAGACACTAAATGAAGCAAAACTACTAAATATCATACTTTCTTCATACTTTTATAATGGAGTTTTATAATTAAGATTTGAAATTTCATAATTATCTAAACATGGTACTTCACTTGGTGTGTTCTGCCTGCGACAGCTTATCCCCCATACCACTTGTGCTGTCCCTTGATGTATCTGCCGCATACCTTCCATATTTGCCATACAAAACCCTCGAATCTCTCTATCTCTGGGGTTCATATCTTGCTCTGACGTGGGCATGTGCCAATGCTGCCGTTTCACCTGTTAACCATCCTATTCTCTTCCCTATTTCCTTTCCCTCTTGCTCAACCCGACCAGGCCTGATTGACGCCGCCCTGGTGTTGCATCAGTTGAAGTGTAACGGTGTACTTGAGGGTATCCGTATCTGCCGTAAAGGCTTCCCTAACAGGATCATCTACTCTGAATTCAAACAGAGGTAAGATCAAGTAAAGATTATCCAGAAAATCCTTTCCTACCACTTCTCTATTTTCCAGCATCCTAGCCGCCACCCAGTGTCGTGTTACCATCGGTCTAGAATGAATCTAGATCAAACATCCGTGCAACATCAATTCCTTTCGAGGGAATATTATCGGAAATTTAGTTTCTCTAATTTGTGTGTCTCTAATTCGTTACCTGGATATAGTTCGTTTAAAATGCAGTCACCCATTAAATATCATGTAATAGCAACTCAAGTACAAGAAACGCAATATGACTTCGTTGTTTGAGTTTTGTTGCCTTTGTCCCCTGCAGATACTCCATCCTGGCTCCCAACGCCATCCCACAGGGTTCCTTTGTCGATGGCAAGATTGTTACCGAGAAGGTTCTGGCCGCTCTGCAGCTCGATGCTAATGACTACCGTCTGGGTCACACCAAGGTCTTCTTCAGGGCTGGTGTGCTGGGTATGCTTGAGGATATGCGTGACGAGCGTCTGTCCAAGATCATGTCCAACTTCCAGGCTCACATCCGTGGTTACCTGATGAGGAGGAACTACGAGAAACTGCAGAACCAGAGGTATAATTAGTCTAACAAAACTCAATATTTTCACGTTCCTAGCATTTTTCGTGTAATGCATTGATTTTATGTTTTGCAAAATTACTTTACACCAAATAGCAATATGTCGAAATAAATTGTATGGCGCAAAAAGTCATATTAACATACATATATCTGACTTCACTTACCTTGCTCCTTTACAGAGTCGGTCTGACCGTTATCCAGCGCAACATCCGCCGTTGGTTGACTCTGAGGAACTGGCAGTGGTGGAAGCTGTACACTCGCGTCAAGCCTCTGCTCAGCATGGCCCGCCAGGAGGATGAGATGAAGAAGATGGAGGAGGAGTTTGCGAAGACCAAGGAGGAGCTTGAGAAGTGCGAGAAGATGAAGAAGGCCCTGGAGGAGCAGAACGTCACCCTGCTGCAGCAGAAGAACGACCTGTTCCTGCAGCTGCAGGCCGAACAAGACGGTGCCTCCGAGCACGAGGAGAGAATTGCTCAGCTCATCAACCAGAAGGCCGATTACGAAAGCCAGCTGAAGGACCTGGAAGAGCGCTTGTCTGATGAAGAGGGAACCTCCGAGGAGCTGGAGGGCATCAAGAGAAAGATGGAGGACCAGATCGAGGGCTACAAGAAGGATATCGAGGACATGGAGATGACCCTGCAGAAGGCAGAGCAGGACAAGCAGAGCAAGGACAACCAGATCAAGACCCTGAACGAGGAGATGGCCCGTCAGGATGAGTCTTTGGCCAAGCTCAACAAGGAGAAGAAGAACCTGGATGAGGCTCACAAGAAGACCCTGGATGACTTGGCTGCTGAGGAGGACAAGGTCAACCACCTCAACAAGCTGAAGCAGAAGATGGAGCAGAACATCGATGAGGTGGGTATTCTAAATTTATTTTTAAAAACTTGTAATTATGCAATGAGTAGTACAAAGTTCATCCACTAATCCAGACTTCCACATGAACTTACACGTGCGTATCCCGTCTGTTTAGCTGGAAGATAACCTCGAGCGTGAGAAGAAGGTGCGTGCTGATGTAGAGAAGGCTAAGAGGAAGATCGAGAGTGACCTCAAGATGACCCAGGAGACCGTGGAGGAGCTCGAGAGGGTCAAGAGCGACCTGGAGGCCAATGTGCGCAAGTAAGTACAGTGCAACCTAGGAATTAGGGACACCCAAGGGACTGTCAAAAACTGTCCTGAATTATGAGGTGGTATTATTTCTCAGGTCCATTTCTATATACCGAATAGACCTAGGGACTGAAGTAGCTGTCCTTAATTCCCAGGCTGTCCCTATTTTTCAGGTGGTCTTATAGACAGGTTTCACTGTATTAGGCATAAGCTTTTCCCCCGCAATGCTGCAAAATAAAACGTTCATTCCACGATACACTTCTCTTTCATACACATGTTGTTGCTTGTAATCAGGCTATAAAATACTGTCAGATGAAATAAAAGATGATATTGGAGGACGGATTATATGTTGCTTATGCCAAGCCAGAATAGTGGATATTCTGCTTGCTAAATATATCCAGCCAGTATTCAGCTTGAGCTTGTGTATCGAAAATGTTTTCCGGTGCAGGGAATAAAAAGTAGCAACGCAGCGGTTTGGGATGGGGTATCAATAGGGCAGGAAGAAATATTTCACACATCCTCTGTAGAAATAAAAAGAGAGGGAGAAGACAACTGATTTAAGTAATGGCCAGCAGCTGCTTCCAGTTGAGCTATGTGATGAGAAAAAAAAAGCAACGGCATGCATTCATGGGAGGGCTTCTTCTGCTAGCCACACTAATGCTCTCTTAGAAACCGGCAGCTCTGCTCTGCCAACGGATGCCTATCAAATCTTTCGCGGCAAGCGTGCTGGGATGTTCCCTTGAATCCATTTCTATAACCCTGAGCCATTAAAGCTTGCCAACAGTCATATACAATTTCGAACAAATGTGTCACCGGAATATTTAATAAGTGTCCACTAGGACAGTCTGTGTTCACCTGGGATATACTTGGTTTCTTGATTTGTGATAACCGAGAATCATTCCCAATGCAGTTTTAAATACTGAAGCCTCTGTGGGAAAACGCCCTTTCCGTCTAACGGATATCCAGTTTGAATTCGTTTCTGGAAAGTGCTTTCTAAATATTTCGAAAGGCAAAAAAAAAAATAGAACCGCAAATGGAGACCGTGTTGATTCAAAGGTAAGGTTTTCGAATCGTTAAGTTCATTGCTTTATTTTGGTTCGTTGTTCTGGAGTGTATCGTGTGTCTTTGACGTTTGCGGTATCTGCTGTGATTTGCAGGAAGGATCAGGAGATCAACACTCTGAACAGCAAGCTGGAGGATGAACAGAACCTCGTGGCTCAGCTCAAGAGGAAGATCAAGGAGCTCCAGGTAAGGGATCAGAAGCTGACGAATTCCCTATATAGCTGTATTCTTAAGACGAAAATAGTATTAATCGTTTAATTACCCGCTATGCCGACTGGGTTGATTTCAGTAATACACTTAGAAATACAGGGTAGTATATTAGTTTTATTCAAATGAAAGATTACCAAGATAAAGCTTTCTGTGGGAGGTATCTTCCTTGGTGGTATTGCATGATTGTGGCAAGTTTGTATTTAAGCTTCATCAACCAGCATTCTGTGTGGTTTAGTGTGATCGGAAACTCATCAATCAGCCTGAAGCAATCTTTTAGCGATATCATGCTCTATGAAATCCAGGTGCCGTGAATAGGATCCTGCGTGTTTCCAACCATACTCATCAGATACTCGATACCAGGCGCTTGCGCAGGATTCCAAATTCGGCATAGGCCGGAACTATTTCCAGTTGATGATGTATCCATGCTTTCGCACACCCCTTAACACGTCTGGGTTTTTTTACTGTCTGGGAATCCTGAGTGGGCTGAGAATCGTAGGAGGGGGGAAGGAAGTGTGTTATGTGGGAAGAAAACTGAGAAGGGGCTGTATTTGCCATGGGCCAATAGTGAACACATGCATACCAAAAGAACAGCGGAAGCTTTGATGCTGTTCCGTTCAGTACAGGATGCCCTTAGATCATGTAGATCATTATTATTGTTTATTAAAGATCCACCCGCACTGGGCTTCAGATAACATCACACCTAAGAACACCAACATGGGCATTGAATTATTTTCGAGGTGAGGCTGGGTAATTATCCTGTTCTAGGTAGCAGTACAGAGCTTTTTAGAGGTGTTGGGTCTGTTGACTGATTGAAGTGGCAGCACTGCCTGTTTGGGGGATGCATGGATAATAATGCAGATGGAAAAGCAGCTGTAGGATTGGAATGTGCCAGAATGGGTTTCCTTTCTTTTTTTTTCTTCTTTTTTTTTGTCTGGTCTAGCTTTCCATCAGCAAGGTGAATTTTGTCTGGCACGCGGAGTAGGGAATCCCTCTGGCTGCAGCGAACATAAAATTTTAGATGCAGAAGCTGCTGCAGCTCTCCTAAAGCAGTTGGTCTTAGGCTTAAGCCAGCACTGGGCAGGGGTTGGGGGAGTTTCGTTTACTGCACTTTAGATACAGGTCACAACGACTTGAGGAAACAAGGAGTTTATTTAATTGTATATTATGCAATAGCGACTTAGTTTCGAGAGGATATTTCGTCTGTTTGGTGTGGATAATGAAATACCAATATGTGGTCCTGTTTCCACAATAGCCGCTAATGAGCTGGTTCTCACTGCGTTTGCTTCTTGTTCAACTCCTGGGTATCGACAGCGTCTCTCTGTGGTAGTCTGATATAACTCCACAGAAATTAGTGTTACAGTGACTGTAACGTTACATCTCCTTACAGCAAACTGTAAGGGATGGCCGACACTGTCATAGAGCCCGCCCCTGCCCAGCCAGGCACAGGAGACCATGCGGTGGCTAGCCCGGATATGATGCGCTCTCCGTCACCTGACGCCTCGGTCCCGGAAGTTCCGTCGCCTGAACGTTCGCCATCCCCCGCCGCAGTGACGCCAACGATGACGTCAGAGCCGCCCATCCATAACGCTCCTACTTCCTTTACACCATATGACAGCAAACCATCTGATGGCTACGATTATTACAACAGCCTGAACGAAGATGATAAATATTTCAAGTCTTCATCGGCGCAACCCAGAAGCTATGGCGGGCATGATTTAGATGACGTTGATATTACCGTTGACCGCGACTACAGCTCGCGGCTGCTTGGGAAGGCTGGTGGCTTCAGCTCCAGTGTAAGGCAGAATATCCATGGACACCCTCTGCTGATCCGTGCCAGACCAGAGGTCAGACCTCCTCCAGGCCTCAGCAGTAGGAGCCGACACGTGATGCGGCAAGGCTTCGACATTGGCTTCAATGCCCCGGCACTCAGGGCATTATACGATGTACTAAATTATTGTCTTTTGACTTTTTTATCCCTATTAAGTTAAAAAGCTTACTGTTAATATATGCAACAGGTAATATGCAATGCATTTCCAGAGTGTAACTGTGGCTTTTCTTATTCCAGGCCCGCATTGAGGAGCTGGAGGAGGAGCTGGAGGCTGAGAGAGCCGCCAGGGCCAAGGTAGGGCAAAACATTTTATATACGCTCTCTATATAAGCATCGGAATATTTCAACAAGTACCTCTTCTGTTATTGCGAGTAGTAATTAATATGCATTAAAACGCAGATCGACTATTATTATCCTTGTAGTTTAGAAACCCATGTAGCTCACAAAATCCTATAATTAGTTGCTTTCTAAGCTGTGCACACTGGATTAAGCAGTAAAAAAAAAATAAACTAGCACTGAAAGGTATAATTTCTGTCACTTTTCGGTGTAAATATTGTTGATCGGCAATCCACAGCTACCTGCTATCTATGGTAGTGTCTGTAAACTCCCCAGGTGGAGAGACAGCGTGCTGAGGTGACCAGAGAGCTGGAGGAGCTGGGTGAGCGTCTGGATGAGGCTGGAGGCGCCACACAGGCCCAGGTCAGTGACAGCCACAATACTAGACACTTCCAGAATTAAGACGCACATCGTCGAGTTTTTGGAATTGCTCGTAATTTTTAATTTTTTAAAAAAATAAAAATCGCATTAGTACTGCACCCCCCCCCCCCCCCCCCCCCCAGTAATAAACAGTTGAAATATACATGTATTGCGGCTGGCTCATTTCTGATTCTGACGTCAGAGGTCTCATTGAATTGTAATATAAATTACAAAAAAAAATCGATTTTCAAATGTGGTTCTTCAAATTAATTAATGGCAAACTGTCCATATTACGTCGTGTACATTTGAACCGAACTTCATATTCCAGCTGGAGCTGAACAAGAAGCGTGAGGCTGAGCTGCTGAAGCTGCGTCGTGACCTGGAGGAGCAGCAGCTGCAGGGCGAGCAGACCATCGCCCAGCTGCGCAAGAAGCAGCAGGACGCCTGCAACGAACTCTCAGACCAGGTGGACCAACTGCAGAAAGTCAAATCCAAGTACGTATGGCCGGCCATAAAGGGATCGACCGCGTAGATTCGATGAAATTGCTGGTATCATGTTTTTTTTTAAATACGTGTGACTCGAAGACTACCAAATACAATTAAAGGCCTCGTGTTAATCGTTACAAAAATATAGCTAGTCTGAAAATGCATTTTGATTATGCTGAAGATATGTTTGTGGGAAATAGCTTAATAGTTACCAATACGGCTAATTAAAATCTCAGCTTTGAAGCTTATAAAATTAATACGAAGGCACGATCTATTCTAAGAGGTCTTCATTTTCAGCTATACATGGAACTCCTGTGCCACTAGTACATCGTTGGCCCAAAGGGAGCAAAACAGCTCAGTCACTTTCTTTTTCAGGACAGCAGTTATACTTGTAATAAACTATATCTATGTTTGGTCGGGGGGTTAACCGTTCTTGCTACATATCACCAGGGTGGAGAAAGAGAGAAGCCATCTGAAATCCGAGGTGGACGATCTCCAATCTCAGCTGGAACATGTACAGAAGGGCAAGGTAAATGTTCGTGCTTTGTGCAGCCGTTTGTGCTGTAGTGTGATGCAGTGACACAGACCTTTCTAATGTGCGTCTTTTGGTCTATCCTCTCTCCATGTGCCTTTAGGGTAGAGAAAGAGAAATCCATGTTCAAGTCTGAGGTGGAAGACCTCCAGTCCCAGTTAGAACGCGTGACTCAGGGAAAGGTAACATTGACCAAACACGAGGTCAAAGCACACCAGTTCGTTTAGGCCTGAACGTTTAAGCTAGTTATTTATTATGCCAATAAGTTTACATCCTTTTATATATATATCTCTGCTTGCTCGTAGAAATTCCGTTGAATTCCGTTATTTTATTTTTTTAAATTCCATTTTCCGGGTTATATCACCATGCATGAGATGTATTTTATGCCACACAACAGCAGATGTCTGGCAACCGCTTACTGTTACCTGTAGACTACAGTGTACTCTTCGCAACAAGCAACTCATAATTGCACATAAAAACAGGCGTAGAAAGTATATAAAATGCTAATCATAAATGTCGTGATATTATAACTTAAAAAATCACGTAGTTTTATAAATAGATTTATCTTTCAAACGACTAATTTTATGCGACTGACACTTTGCTACGAATTACAAAGGAGAAGTGTATTAACGGTGTGTGGTGCTTTACTTATTGCAAGAAACTGCTCGTGGTTTCCCATAATTATACCGATTTTTTCTACCATTGAGAATTTTGAATGTGTCAAGAACAATTGCGATTTAGCAGATCTACTTATAGCAATCCACACATCACGCAGTATTATACCAGCGGTATTACAAGATTTAGTCACACCAACGATATTTATTGATTAATGCACAGAAATGTTACTTGTTCCACACTTTTATTTCCTCTTTATTCTTTACGTAGCGTTCAGTTTTCGGTTTAATGTGTCCTCTTGCATGCGCCATATAGTTGTGTTTTTTGCTGCTTCTGCCAAATTTGCTGCTTTTTCAGTCTTACCCCCTCATTGTCCGCTTTCTCTCCCTTCCTCACCTGATAGACTGCCGCCGAAAAGCTTGGCAAGCAGCTGGAAGCCCAGCTGTCCGAGACCAACGCCAAGCTGGATGACAGCAGCCGCAGCTCCAGCGAACTCAACTCCGCCAAGAGCCGCATGCAGGCCGAGAACGCCGAGCTGGCCCGCCAGCTGGAAGAGGCCGAGTCCCAGATCAACCAGCTCAACAAGGCCAAGTCGAGCCTGCAGAAGCAGCTGGAGGAGGCCAAGGGCAACCTGGAGGAGGAGAGTCGCATCAGGCAGAAACTGCAGGGCGAGAACCGCAACCTGGTACAGGACCTCGACCAGCTGAGGGAACAGATCGAGGAGGAACAGGAACAGAGGGGAGACCTCCAGCGCCACCTCACCAAGGCCAACAACGAGATCCAGATCTGGAGGCGCAAGTTCGAGAGTGGCGAGGGCGGCGTCCGCTCCGAGGAGCTGGATGACCTCAAGAGGAAGATGAACGCCAAGATTCAGGAACTGGAGAGCCAGCTGGAGGGTGCCCTGTCCAAGGCCAGCGGTCTGGAGAAGGTCCGCAACAGGCTGCAGGGCGAGCTGGAAGATGTCATGATCGAGATGGAGAGGGTGAGTGTTTAACTTACTGCAACAGGTAGCATCCTAATAAATATATTTGATATTTTTGTATCCTTTTTCTTTGGATGGAATGATACATTATATACAAATAATTATAGGAAGGTAGTCTGTGTGGAACACGTAGTTTCAGTTGACAGTATAGGGGCAATATAATTATGAATTTAGTAGCGTTGCCCAGCTAATGGTAATAAGTAACTGATACGAGTGTTGTGGACGTGTTCAGTCCCAGGCTATTGCCGCCTCTGCTGAGAAGCGCCAGCGTGCCTTTGACAAGACCATTGATGAATGGAAGCGCAAGGTGGCTGACCTGCAGCAGGAGCTGGACCGTGCCAACGCCGACTCCCGCGGCAACGCTGCTGAAGTCTACAGACTCAAGGCCCAGATCGAAGAATCCCATGATTCCAT
>JAAUYG010113738.1_pt1 | contig 26382 bp, 27 predicted proteins | sample 7278091 | NCBI WGS metagenome assembly JAAUYG01 (sample SAMN14350201, study PRJNA611818) | marine sediment metagenome | isolation source: surface marine sediment (0.6m) | place: French Polynesia: Moorea | collected 2018-08 | reverse complement strand
GGGCGGCCTCCACGCGGTCCAGATCATCGAGGTGCCGCCCCCCCCAGAAATCCAGGATCAGGTGGACCCCCGCAAAGCAGATCCCTTCCCTTTCCACAAAATGGTCCTTGGGTTGGTCGTCGGCGAATGTGGGGGTGTTCGCAGTCCGGTGTTTTGGGCTGGCGGCGTCGGTTGACGGCCCGGCGGTCTCATGGATAGGTGTAGAATTTTTTTTCATTCATTGGGCCCCCCTCGCGATGCGGTTGGGAAATGATGAACGGTGTTGCACCAGCGGCCAACTAAATGAAAACTGAGCAGATTTAATTTGCTGCGGGAAAAAGCGCAAGTTATTTTTCTCGGTCCGGCGGGGCCGACAACTGGGTGAGAAGACAGGCGCGGCATGACGGCCATCGTAGTGCACAGGACGATCGGGAGATCGCTTCATGCGATCGTCCATAATTCGTGTCGACATGGCGGGGCGGGCCCAGCATTCCCTGTCAGCCTGTCTGGCGGCGGGCCGTCGAGACCGGCGGCGCTCAATGCGCATACCAGACCAGCATCCGCCCTTTCCAATGCCTGTAGCGCAGCCAGTCGGCCCCGGTATCGAACCAGAAGGGGCGCTTGATCGCGTCCGCGTGGATCATCCGCCACATCTCGCATTCGACGGCGTCGATGACAACGAAGTCCCGGCTGCGCTTCAGACCCATGGCCTCGAATTTCCCGACCGTGGGGGCAATCACCGCGGCGGAAACACAATGGACGGAGATATCCGCGTTGGTATCGGCGCCGAATTGGTCAATGAAAGCGGCGTGCCCCCCGGGATAGCGGGCCTCGAGCGATGCGTTGCGGAAGATGAGGGTCTGATGGGTACAAACGAGCGCTGCGTGGTCCTTGGTGTCTATTTGGGTTATGGCCATCGCCCCTTCCTTTCCGCGGACCGCAGCGCCAAATGGCAGGGGCGAGGCTTAAAAGCCCCGCCCCAGAGGGAGAATATGAAAGGAGTGCCGGTAGTCGGCAATCATGGGATCGGGCACTCAGAATGAGATCAGGTTTTAGAGTTCGGCTTCAGCGATTGGCCCGACCCCAGGATTGCCATTTGAAGGGATGTTAAGCAAGCCACATGCCATAAACCGGAATTCACGATTTAAGGCATGATTTCAGACAGATCGGTTTTCCGTCCCGAATCGGTTACTCGCCGGGCTGACGTGATGTGTCAGCCCGGGTGACAAATTTTGTCAGGCGGATGTTGGCGTGGAGGGGAAAGGCGTGCGGCCCGGTTGCACCGAGGTCCGTCTTTCCCCACGGATTAGCCGTGGCTAATCCGTCTGGCGGCGGTGGGTTTGGTAACAACGACGGACCGTCAGTTCGTCATTTTTTTGCTTTGCGCCGGGGCGTGAAATAGTGCGCCGCGTTGCGATGATAGACGTGGGCAGCCTCCATGAGGGTCTCGCTGAGGGTGGGATGCGGATGGATGGTCAACCCGAGATCGGTGGCGTTGGCCCCCATTTCGACCGCCAGCGTGCCTTCGGCGATCAATTCACCGGCGTGCGGGCCCACGAGACCGACGCCCAGGATGGTCTCGGTGGCCGGATCCACCAGGAGCTTGGTCAGCCCATCGGCGGTTCCGAGCGTGGCCGCGCGGCTTGAGGCCCCCCAGGGAAACCGGGCGACCTCGTAGTCAAGCCCCCGGGTCTTGGCTTCGGTTTCGGTCAGCCCGGCCCAGGCGATCTCGGGATCGGTAAACACCACGGCCGGCACCGCCAGGGGTTCGTAGGCCACCTTGCGGCCCGAGATGGCCTCCACGGCCACGCGGCCCTCGTGGGAGGCCTTGTGGGCCAGCATGGGCTGGCCGGCAACGTCGCCGATGGCGTAGATGTGCGCACGGCTGGTGCGCCGCTGCGCGTCGACGCGGACAAACCCGTGCGCATCGGTGGCCACGCCGATCTCTTCCAGGTTGAGCCCCGCGCTCTGGGGTTGCCGTCCCACGGCCACCAGGGCCTTGTCGAACATGCGGTTTTGCCGCTCGCCGTCCCTGTCCTTGAGTCCCACCTTGAGACCGTTCTTCTGATCCTTGACCGCTTCCACCGTGGTTTCGAGCAGGATTTCCTCAAACCGGCTTTCCAGGCGTTTGTGCAGAAACCGCACCAGATCGCGGTCCACGCCGGGCAGCAGATGCGGCGTCATCTCCACCAGACTGACCTTGGCGCCCAGACCGGCGTAGACGCTGCCCAACTCCAGCCCGATATAGCCGCCGCCGACCACCAGCAGCCGTTCCGGAACCTCAGCCAGTTCCAGCGCAGCCGTGGCGTTCATGATGCGCGTACCCCCTTCCGCCAAAAACGGCAGATCGGTGGCCCGGGAGCCGGTGGCAATGATGGCCTGCTCGAAGGTCAGGTCTTGTCGCTGCCCTCCAATTTCTTCGATCGTCAGACGCTTTTCATCGGCAAAAACCGCACGGCCGCGCAGGTGCTCGATCTTGCGGCGTTTGACCAGCTGGCCCAAGCCCTCGGTCAACTGGGCCACCACGCGCTCCTTGTGACGGCGCAGGGCGTCCACGTCCACGGAGAGGCCCTCGAAATGCAGTCCCCACGTGCCGGCATTGCGGGCCGCCTCCGTCAGGTGGGCGGCGTGCAGCAGGGTTTTGGATGGAATGCAGCCGCGGTAGAGGCATACCCCTCCGGGGTTGGCTTCAGGATCGATGAGTGTTACCTGCAGACCCAGGTCGGCGGCCAGAAAGGCGGCGGCGTATCCGCCAGGACCGGCGCCGATGACGGCGAGTTGCGTTGATTGGTCGGTCATGTTCATCTCCCAGGAAAAAGATCGGTGCTGCCGGTTAGAGCAGCATGGTCAGGCCCTGCTCGAGACTGCGCGCAATCCAGTCAACGAAGCGGGCGGCATCGGCCCCATCGGCGATGCGGTGGTCGTAGGACAGACTCAACGGCAGCACGGTGCGCGCCACGAACTGCCCGTCGCGTTCCCGCGGCAGCCGGCGTGCACGGCTGAGCCCCAGGATCGCCGCCTGGGGCCAGACCACCACCGGCGTGAAATTGACACCACCGATCCCGCCTTGATTGGAGATGGTGAACGTGGCCCCCTCAAATTCATCGGGCTTGATCTTTTTGGCGCGCGCGCGTTGGGCCACATCCACGATCTCCACCGCCAGATCGATGATGCCCTTGTCCTGAACGTTGCGAATGACGGGCACCAGCAGACCGCGAGGGGTGTCGACCGCCAGCCCGACGTGAACGTAGTCCTTGTAAATCAACAGCTCGTTTTCCAGGTCGATGCTGGCATTGAAGCGCGGGAATCGCATCAGGGCCGCAGCGCAGGCCTTCATGGCCACGGCGGTCACGGTCAGTTTGCCACCCTGTTTCTCCGCCTCCCGGGCATGCCGCGCGATAAAGGCCTCCAGATCCGTGATGTCGGCCTCATCGAACTGGGTCACGTGAGGGATCAGGCGCCAGGCGGCACTCGTGTTCTCGGCCGTCAACCGGCGGACAGTCTCGACCTTGGCGGTGCGCACCGGCCCCCAGCGGCTGAAGTCGGGCAGGGGCGGATGCCCACCGCCGGAGTCGGGCGACCGCCGGGACGGCGCCGCTGCGGTCAGGAGCTGCTTGACATGGGCGTGGACGTCGGCGGCGCTGATCCGCCCGTTATGACCGCTGCCTTTAACTTCGTGGATATCGACCCCCAGTTCCCGCGCCAGGCGGCGCACGGACGGTGCCGCCGGTGCCGGTGGCAGGGACCGTTCCTCCGCCGGGACGCCACTTTCGTCGTCCGTCGCGGCGTGCCGATCCTCATCCTCGGCCCAAGCGGTTTGAGGTGCTTCCGGCGACGGCGCTTCTTCCGCCGGACGCGGTTCCCGGGGGGCGGCCGCGTCATCGCCCTCGCTTGACGGCGGGGCTTCACCGACGGGCGCCGATGTCGCGGCAACGGTGGCCGGCTCCGGTTGGCGGGCGCCGCTATCGTCTTCGTCCCCCGCCGCGTCGCCCACCTCGATCCGGGCAATGACCGCCCCCACCTTGGCCTCGTCGCCGGGCGCCACCAGGATTTCGCTGACCTCTCCGGCGTAGGGCGACGGAATCTCCACGACCGCCTTTTCGGTTTCCATCTCCAACAGGACGTCGTCAACCGCCACGCGATCGCCCACGTCCACCAGGACGTCGACGATTTTGCCGCTGGTTACGTTTTCGCTGATCTCCGGGACCTTGACGTCTTTGCGCATGTCGTTTTCCTTGTTTGGCAATCGATTGTTCGCCGCCCGCGGCTACCGCCGGCGCGGGTTGGATTTATCCACATCGATTTTCAGGGCTTTCTGCGCCTTGGCCGGTACGTCCGCCGCAATCTGCTTCTCCCGGGCCAGTCCGCAAAGGGCGATGTAGGCGATGTGACGGGCGTCCACTTCGAAGAAATCGCGCAGGGCGGCGCGCGTTTCACTGCGACCGTACCCGTCCGTGCCCAACAGCATCAGGGGGCCCGGCACCCACTTGGCGATCATGGCCGGCAGCGCTTTGAGGTAGTCCGAGGCGGCCACGAAAACGCCCTGCGCGCCGGCCAACTGCTTTTCGACGAAGTTCTTCCGGGGCCGCTGACCGGGACGGCGCAGGTTGCGACGTTCGGTGTCCACGGCATCTTCGTATAGTTTCTTGTAGCTGGTCACGCTCCAGACATCGGCGGCCACATCGAAATCGGCTGCGAGAATTTCCTGGGCCTTCAAGGCCTCGTTCAGGATGGTGCCGCTTCCAAGAAGGTGCGCTTTGATCCGGGCGCGCTTCTTGGTCGCCGCCCGGAAACGGTAGAGTCCTTTCAGAATGCCTTCTTCGGCGCCCTTGGGCATCGGGGGCATGGGGTAGAGTTCGTTCATCAGGGTTAGATAGTAGATCACGTTGTCCCCGTCTTCGAGCATGCGGCGCAGGCCCTCACGGACGATGACGGCCACCTCGTAGGCGAAGGCCGGGTCATAGGCCTCCACCGAGGGGTTGGTCAGGGCCAGCAGGTGGCTGTGGCCGTCCTGATGCTGCAGGCCCTCGCCGGCCAGGGTCGTGCGTCCGGCCGTGGCCCCCAGCAGAAAGCCGCGGGCCTGGGCGTCCCCCGCGGCCCAGATCAAGTCGCCGATCCGCTGGAAACCGAACATGGAGTAGAAAAAGTAAAAGGGGATCATATTGACACCGAAGGTCGAGTAGGCCGTCCCTGCAGCGACGAAAGACGACAGGGCCCCGGCTTCGGTGATACCCTCCTCGAGAATCTGTCCGTCCGTGGCCTCCTTGTAGAAAAGCAGGCTTTCCTTGTCCACCGGCTCGTAGACCTGCCCCACATGGGAGTAGATCCCGATTTTGCGGAATAGCGCTTCCATGCCGAAGGTCCTGGCCTCGTCCGGCACGATGGGCACCACGTGGCGTCCGAGGTTTTTGTCCTTGAGCAGCTTGCCCAACAGGTGGACCATGGCCATCGTGGTGGCGATCTCGCGCTGGCCGGAACCCTGCAGGAACTCGCGGTAGAGATCCAGGCGCGGCGGGCGGTGGACGGGCACCGAAACGCTGCGCGAGGGCAGCAGACCGCCCAGCGCGCGACGCCGCGCCCGCAGATACTTCATCTCCTCGCTGTCTTCGTCCGGCCGGTAGAAGGGCATCTCGGCGATCTGCGCATCGGGAATCGGTATGCCGAAACGGCTGCGGAAATGGCGCAGCTCCTCCTCGTTGAGCTTTTTCTGCTGGTGGGTGACGTTGCGACCCTCGCCGGCCTCTCCCAGGCCGTAGCCCTTGATGGTCTTGGCCAGAATGACCGTGGGGGCACCCTCGTAGGCCACGGCCGCCTGATAGGCCGCGTAGACCTTTTCGGGATCGTGGCCGCCGCGCCTGAGTTTGTGCAGCTGCTCGTCGGTGTAGCCGGCAACCAGCCTGGCCAGTTGCGGATAGCGCCCGAAAAAGTCGCGACGGATATAGTCCCCGCCGGCGACGGTATACTTCTGGTACTGACCGTCGGGCACCTCTTCCATGCGCTGCAGCAGCAGACCGCTGTTATCCCGGGCCAGGAGCGGATCCCAGTCGGCCCCCCAGATGACCTTAATGACGTTCCAGCCCGCCCCCCGAAAAGCGGCTTCCAGTTCCTGGATGATCTTGCCGTTGCCGCGGACGGGGCCGTCCAGACGTTGGAGATTACAGTTGACCACGAAAATAAGGTTGTCGAGAGCTTCACGCGACGCCAGGGTGATGGCCCCCAGCGATTCGGGCTCGTCGAGTTCACCATCGCCCAGGAAGGCCCAGACGTGCTGGCGCCCGGTATCTGCCAAGCCCCGGTCTTCGAGATAACGGTTGAAGCGTGCCTGGTAGATTGCCATGATGGGCCCCAAGCCCATGGACACCGTGGGAAACTGCCAGAAGTCGGGCATCAGGAAAGGGTGTGGATAGGACGACAGCCCCCCACCGGGCTGCAGCTCGCGGCGGAAATTTTTGAGATGCTGTTCGCTGAGACGGCCTTCCAGAAAGGCCCGGGCATAGATACCCGGGGCGGCGTGCCCCTGGAAGAAGACTGAATCGCCCGGGTGCTCGGGCGTGCGCGCGTGGAAAAAATGATTGAAGCCGACTTCGAACAGGGTGGCCGAAGAAGCAAAAGTGGAGATATGTCCGCCGATTCCGTCGCTCTGCTTGTTGGCGCGGACCACCATGGCCATGGCATTCCAGCGGATAATGCTTTTGATGCGCCGCTCGATGTCGCGGCTGCCGGGGAACACCGGTTGGCGGTCGGCCCCGATCGTGTTGATGTAGGGTGTGTTGGCCGTGAAGGGCAGGTGAATGCCTTTCTCCTCGGCGTAGGCCTGGAGACGCCGCAGCAGTTCGACCACGCGCGCGGGGCCCTGGTGGCGTTCGACATATTCGAGCGATTCAAGCCACTCGCGGTTTTCGACCGATTGCCAATCAAGCCTGTCGTCGTTTGCATCACCCATGGCGATTTCTTCCTCAAGTGGTTCTCGTTGGGGTCGGCAAGGCATGCATCGTATCGGGTCGTGAATCCCTATGGCATACCCGCCGTGGACCATAAAGAATAACTTACTGTTATCGAACGTAATTACACTCGGGCCCACTTGCAACCACCAGTTATGGGATGCACGGCCGGCAAACTTCCTGGCCTTACTGAATTTGATTGCATTTTCAAACAGGCCCTGCACGATCCGAGCTTGCCAAGCGAATTCGGTCGATCGACCATTGTACGCCGCCCGACGATTCACCCGTGACGACGGCAACATCGGACGGGCAGTTCCGCACAAACCCTGTCCGGGGGCGTCCAACGCTGGACGTGCTTGGCCGCGATGGGAAATCGTGGTACAGACGCGGCGGGTTCAGAGGCGATCGCGGGCGATCAGCCGAACCGCGTGCATGCAAGCAATGATGGCCCCGAGACCGGCCGCAGGGCCTGCCGGCGGCTAACACGCCCGTGACCCGCCTGCTGGCCGGTGGCTCCCCGACAGGCTCGCACCAGGGCCATGGTTCGCCCCGGCTGGGGGACAACAAACCTTTTGCGGCATAGGATACCAGGAACAACCATGCTCTACCCGTTCATGCTTTAGAACCCTGCCGTCCGGTACTTCCCGATCTTCGACCGCCTCGAGGGCGATCCTTAGGTCCTGGATCTGTCCCCGGCCAGCCGGCTCCTCGAGGGCGGCGACTTCCGGGACCAAAAAGCGCTCCAGGACGCTATCGATGCCGAGATCTCCCGCGGCGGTCATCAGGGGGGGTGGCAGCCTAGCTTGAGCGGCGCGATTCCCTTCCGGCCGACTGCCCCTCGATGGCGGCCCGCAGCGCTTTATCCACCTGGGGCTGGATGTCGTCGTCCCGCTCGGCAACATTGTGCATGCGCCCCTGGACGCTTGTGCGGAGGCTGCCGGCCATGAAGCCGGCGAGGGCAATTATGGCGGGTATGCCCTGCGTAAGCATGCCAACCCGCGATTGGAGGCATTCTATAAGCAATCGGCTTCAAAACCTCAGATCGCGTTCGAGAAAAAGGCGCGGTCTGACGAAAAAGCGGAGCATATTCGATGATATGTATGCAGGTTCGTAGGGCAGGGTCCCTACGGTTCTGCCAAGAAAACCGCAACGCCGTTATCGGGCGTTAGGTGGGATTTTGAAATCGCTTGTGATCACATCCCCTCGCGGTTGACCGAACCTGTCTGCAGGAGAGAAGCGAAGCCTGTGGTGGGAAAGTCCGGGGCAACGCGGTAACGGCACGTCATCCGGCAAGTGACCGCGGGATGGCCGGCCTTTCAGGAAGAACAATCTCGCGCGTCGTGGTCATCTTCCCGGTACTCCCGCAGCAACATATTGACGATCCACCAGCGCTCACCGTCATGGTAGAGCCGAATCTCACCGGTCCCCTTTCGGAACGGCAGGTTGTCACGAGGATCAAAGCGCCCTTCGTAGACGCTCAAGACATTGGCGAGACTGCCGGACATTTCCGTCCGTCGCAGGACTTCCAGCCCGTAGTATCCTTTTTTTTCGAGAAACGATTCGATGGATGTGGTAAATTCGCGTATTTCCATGCGTGCCGATTGAGAGCACCCGCCTTCGGCGATATCGGCCCGCAGGATTTGCGCGCCGGGAATGAACAACGCCCGCAATCGATGCCAGTCTCGTTTTTGTCCCGCCGGTCCACTGAAACTATCGTATAGGGTCTCAATGAGCGTATCGATATATCGGCCTGGGCCATCCTGATTGGGTTCCATCATATTTTCCTGCCGTTACCGGATCTCCCCCCCGGCCGGTTCGAGGCCAAGGCCTGGATTTCATTGCCGCCAAACGGTCGGAGCGATCCTTCGAAGCGCACGGAGCGGAGACCGTTACACGCTCCAGCGCCGAACAGGCGTCATTGCGACTGCTGGCAGACCGGCATGCCGTGCCGCCTGTGCCACCTTGCCCGGTTTCCATTTCAGAGAATTTGGCCGGTAAGACGGGCATTGCTCGATGCCATCCATCTCGTCTTCGGCCCTGAAGGACCTCTTTGAGGCGGGCGCCATGGTCACGGATCGGACCTTGTATAGACGCCCGTCCTGCGCATTACCTATACATTTCTCGTACCATGCGCGAGCGCGGATGAACGCCATTATCAACGTTTTGAATTCATTATAATTACCTAATTTTAGCGTCTTTATTGAACGCGGCGGGATGCCAACGTCGTAGGCGGATTTTAGCGCCGCTTGCAAACGCCGTTGGCGTTTAGGAGTCATTCCTGAGAACTCCCCGACGCCATCGCACGCGCTTTTCCATTTTGTCGGTTTGCCGCTTGTTTGGGCTGAGCTCACAACCATGGCGGTGGCGATGCTCCGCAGTGGCCCGCTGCCGCAATGAAGGATAGACCGCAGCACGGGCGAAAATCATCCCTGTTGGTCTCCGTACCATCATCGGCCTGCCCGGACCGCGGTGACCGACCCACGATGACCATGTTGATCGGCGCCAAAGCGGGTCGGCATCCTCGGGGGATCGGTTTTTCGTTGACCCGGTCCAAGCGTGACGCGCGAAGACCCAATGATGGTGAAATACCGACCCTGCCAACATAAATATTTTTTGTCTTGGTTCATATATATGTAAAGTTTCTTTACTTATTGAATGTATATTTAATAGCCACCTCTCGGATCTCTGCGATCCCGGAGAATCCTTTCCCGGCCGCAAAGACGTTCGATCGCATCTTGGTTTTTCAAACGATTTGAATGGGACGCACACGGCAAACCAAATCCCCGGGCGCCGGGGCCAACGTTGGCACGGGAAGTGCTAAAATGCTTCTCAAAGCAACGCGCCAATCACAGATTTCATTGCTGCCTACCGCATACATCTCCACATCATCTCCGGCGCTGCCGTTCTCCACTGTCGCTTCACAACCGGGCTCAAGCCAGCTGATAATGCCGCTTTAGAGGAAGATCCATTGGTTCTTTTGTCGTCCCAATTTAACCGCACCCTAAATGAGGAGGAGAAAATGAAAACTTTAGTTCCGATGATCGTACTGATGGTCACTGTCTTCACGGTTGCCCCGGCAATGGGGAGCGATATCGTTCCGATCGATCGTATGGTTTACGAGGAGGCCATCGACGACGCGATTGCCCGTTCACACCAGAAGGCTTCGCTGATGGCTTCCCGGTCGGCCAAGCTCCGGATGAAAGGGCACCGCGAAGCGAGCAAGGCAATGTTTCTGGAAACCCATCGTGAAAGACTTCTAAACGATATGCTGGAGGTGAATCTGGAACCCAGGGGCTACAAGGTCGAGCGGTTCCTGAATGAACGCTTCAGCTGCACCTGCTACGCCACCTGGGCCGCCAAGTAATGGGGTGGGAGCGACCCCCACGACAACGGGCCTGAACAGGGATGGTGACGGTCGAAAGGCTGCGGACCGTGAGCCGGCCCCCAATCGAAGCCGTCCCTGCTCATCCCGAAAAAAATCCCCTGCGAACTTACCGAATCAACGGCATCGACCGGGCAGCGCAGCAGCACCCGCGCAATCGCCGCGCAACCGATCGATTCAACGATCACACATTTACTTCCTTGCCGGCCCTCGCCCGCAGCGTCCCGGCCGATCGAACGCCATCCCCGACTCATCCCCGTATCCGGATCCCGCCGGTTTTATCGGGGACCTTGTGACCTTGAGATCATTTATTCGAAGCGACCGTTTCCCGGAACGTGGTCCCTATTTTAACGGGGCCGGAAAAGACCGGGGTCATTCGATTGGCCCTGACCTCCGGAGAAAACGATTCGTATCGTCCCATCCCCGGTCCCACAATTTCCGGTTGACACCCTCGCTCCAGGCATTGTAGCCATTTCAGTACCTTATGGTCATGTGAACCGGATCGCACCGGCAGCGATGCGCAATCATGAGAATCATAGTCTCCGGGGGGGCACCCATGCCATCAAACGTGAAAATCTACAGACTCGGAGATATCATCCGTATGACGCAATCTGGAGAGCTTGACCTCGAACGGTCGCTAAAGATCGTCCGCGACCTGGCGGCCGAAGCCAATTTTCATAAAGACCACAACGTCATTTTGGATCTTAGAGAGACAAGCGTAAATACCAGCATGGCCGATATCATCGAAATCTCAATGGCGTTCGCAAGCTATCACCAAGTCTTCAAAAACAAGATCGCGGTCATCATTCCCGACAACGAGGAACGCCTCATCATTGCCAAGCGCTTCAAAACCTGCATGGACATGCAAGGCTTCCAGTTCGAGCAGTTTACCGATTTCGAACCAGCCATCGAGTGGCTTGCCAATTAGCCGCTTACACCAAACCGGCCCCCGCCAGGCGGCGGTCGACTTCATCCCCGCCCGGCTTTCCTGCCGCCGGAATCTGCAGCAGATCCCTTCATTTCTATCTTCGCTGACTTGCAGGCGATCGATGCACACCGTCAACGAACCCTGGATCATTCGGGCCAGGACCCGTCTTAGATCGGGCAATGTTCCCGCGGTTGTCGTCCACCGGGCCAGGCGAGCGCTGCGCCGCCCTGCCAGCGACCGGCTTTCAACTTGATACCAGGCCGTGCGTCAACAGGATCGAGCAATGGATGCGGTCTATCGGCGGAATGGCTGAGAGGGGATCACGCGATAGGTCATACAAATGGTACCGACACTGACTTCCAACTGATTACCACGGCTCAGCGGATCGCCATCGGTAGCATGACAGGCGCACACAGGCTCGGGCATGGGAACCTGGCGGTGGTGGTCAGAGAATCAAGGGGGCGAGCATCAGGAGGATGACGATCGCGTCCCCTATGACCGAATGCGTCATACAATGAACCATGAATTTCAGCTCGGACAGATAGGTCGCTTCAATATCGGCCGTTTGCATCGAACAGTCCCTCCTGAAGTGATCGACTGTAGATACAGCAAACACCATACCAGGCGGGTTCATCCATGATTTTTTAAAGAATTACAACAGCATCGTCATTTGGACCTGCGGGGATTTCTGTGGATCTGACGAATCGTGTCAGTTGGGGTGACAGGATTTGTCCGACCGGCTACCCAGTCGATGGATTTGGCCGTGTCGCCCCTTACGGCCTGCCCAGCCCGGCGCAGCACCTTACACTATCACGGGACACGGGTCGCGCAGCAGCGCGCCCCTCACTTGAGAAGCCAACTAAAAATTAACAGGTTTCACTTCTTGTTTTATCCATCTTAGCACCATGTGGTCACAAGTGAATTTGTGAGGGATTTAAGATATTTAAGAACCAATTTTCCCAAGAAAAAAGACTTTGGACAACGAAAAGACACGGGACTTCATTGACGACGACAATGAGGGGCGTGTGGACACCCGCCACTTCAACCACGAATGCGAAAATCATGATCCAAATCTCGGATACAAACCGGTAGCGACGCTGCGGGCTGAAGAAAGGGAGGCGCGTGATGATAGGAACAGCTCCAAGCATGGCACTGCTCGGCGACGACATCAACAGTTGGATCCATAATCGCCGTCGCGCAGCGGCATGCAGGATTTGAAGCGATTCGACTGACAAGCAGACAAACACCCTCGATCTGAACCTTCTCACCGTGCACGACGGGTTGCCGTACAAATCGGCGGAGCCTTTCAGGGCGCTGCTTTTTTTGTTTGCGCCGGTCCAAAAATGTTGTGGTGGATAGCATTGGATGGGGCTTGGCGAACTCAGAGAAATTTCCGCCAGCCGTTCAGGTGCTTCGCCCCCAGGCGAGCCATGCAGAGTGCACGGTTTTGTCCGTACTGACGAATCCAGCCCTGAAGCATCAATCGGATGGTATTGTAATCTTCGGTCCCGGGAGCCAGGGTGCCGGAGGGGTCGATTAATTTAAATGCCTGGGCAAGGACGTTATCTTCGTTGGACTGTGGCGGTATCGTTTCCATATGCACCCCGATATGATGACAGCATACCCCGCATTGCGATCCGCTGTAATGAGGATCGCGCGGAATGTCACTGAGTCATTTTAAGGTGACACTATAAAATGTCAAATCGACCTTTTTGACAAATCCTCGGCACCCGAGATCAAGAACGGTAAACGCCTTCCACCCAGTCTTTGAACCATCTGGGCCTCTGATACAGAACATGGATCAGGACCAGCGCTGTAATGGGGATCGGAATGATCGTGTCAAAAACCGCAAGGACGAGGATATAAATTAAAATCTGGGTCTTCGTGGACATACAGCCCCCACCGTATTTGGTATCTGCATTTGGATCATCGCGCGTGAATTGACCCCCGACTCGATGGCGACGAAATAAGCGTCGATAGATAGAAAACAAAGGGGGCCGGCTTTTCGCCGGCCCCCTGTGATGGTCTGGTGCCGGAGGGGAGAATCGAACTCCCACGAGCGCAAGGCTCACCAGATTTTGAGTCTGGCGCGTCTACCAATTTCACCACTCCGGCAGTCGGTAAGGATCGTTTTCAATAGACAAACTGCGTTTAAAAGTCAACCGTGGGGAGCGTATGCGGACAATGGCGTGCCTTCACAGGAGCGCAGTCAAGTCAGGGTCCTGGCGATACGGGCTTCACCCAACGTCCCGGGGCGCAGGATGCGGGGGGGGGTTGTGGTCACGTCCACCACGGTCGAACCGGGTCCCGGCGGCAGCGGACCGGCATCCAGAATGAGATCGACCGCGGCAAGCAGGTCCGTGGGCAGATCCGCAATCCGATGACAGCCCGGTCGCCCCGACCGGTTGGCGCTCGTGGCCGTGACGGGATGGGGAAGTTTTTCCAGGAGCAGCCGGCAGACCTGATGAGCCGGCTGTCGAATGCCGATCTTGCCGCTGCCGCCGGTCAGTACGGCCGGAAAGACGTCCGCGGCTTCAAAAACGAGCGTCAGACGGCCCGGCCAGAAACGGTCCATCAGGCGGCGCGCGGCCTCGGGGATCGAAGTCACGTGACGTGCCACCGCCGCCCGAGTCGCCACCAGGATAAGTAACGGTTTGTCCGCCGGGCGCCCTTTGACGACAAACACGTTCCGAACCGCCGCGGCGTTCAGGGCGTCGACGGCGAGCCCGTAGAGGTGGCGGGTGGGAATGACCACCATCCCGCCGCCCGCTATCGTTTCCGCAGCCAAGGCGATCGCCCCAGGGGCCGGTTGCTGCGGATCGATGCGTCGAATAGTAGAATGCATGTCAAATTTGAGATTAGAGTTCCTGGCAAGGCGTGAGCCGGCCAAAAAGCGGAGCATACACGCAGTATGTATGCAGGTTCGTAGGGCAGGGACCCTGCGGTTCTGCCAAGAGCCGGCTCACAACGCCGCCAGGGGCGCTTAGATTATTTTTTAAAATGCATTCTACTCAACGGTTTGCAGCGACGCCGCCTTGCGCTCAACCGCGGCGGCCATCTCCTGCTTGTAGGCCTCGAACCGGGCGGCCAGCTCCGAGTTGAGGAGCGAGATGATCTGCACGGCCAGGAGGCCGGCATTCGTGGCACCGGATTTACCGATCGCCATGGTCGCCACGGGCATGCCGGGCGGCATCTGCACCGTGGACAGCAGCGCGTCCAGCCCCTGCAAAGGCGAGGCATCGATGGGCACCCCGATCACCGGCAGGGTGGAATGGGCGGCCATGGCCCCGGCCAGGTGGGCGGCGACGCCCGCACCGGCGATGATCACCTGCATGCCCCGGGCCCGCGCGGTCCGGGCCCATTCGGCCGCCCGCTCGGGCGAGCGGTGGGCCGAAGCCACCGTCATTTCATAGGGCACCTTGAATTTCTTCAGGACGGCGGCGGCGGCCTCCATCACGCCCAGGTCCGAGTCGCTGCCCATGACGATGCCCACCAGGGGCTGCTGCTGGAAGCGCCGCAGCGCCTTCAGGCCGATGTCCTTGCGGCAGTGCACCTTGTTCCAGGTGATCTTGTCCACGGCCGCATAGGCGCGTTTGATCGCCTCCGCCACCCCGTCGCCGATGGCTGTCACCCCCAGCACACGCCCGCCATTGGCCACGATCTGTTTGCCCTTCGCGCCGGTGCCGGCGTGAAACACCATCACGTCCTTCATCCGGCGGGCCTTATCCAGGCCGTTGATGGGAATGCCCTTGCCGTATTTGCCGGGGTATCCGCCCGAAGCCATCACCACGCACACCGTGGCCCGCGGGTCGATCTCGAGCCGGCACTGGTCGAGACGTCCCTCGATGATGGCCAGCATGACGGGCACGATATCGCTTTTGAGCCGCATCAAAAGCGGTTGGGCTTCGGGGTCGCCCAGGCGGGCGTTGAACTCCAGCACCCCGATCTTGTCGCCGTCGATCATGAGGCCGGCGTAGAGAAAACCTTTGTACGGCCGGCCCTCGGCCGCCATCCCCTGAACGGTGGGAACCATGACTTCGTCCATAATGCGCCGGTGGAAATAGCGGTCCACGATAGGGGCCGGCGAGTACGCCCCCATGCCGCCGGTGTTAGGCCCCTTGTCTTCGTCGAAGACCGGTTTGTGATCCTGTGAGGAGGGTAGCGGCAGCACCGTCTTGCCATCGGTAAAGGCGATAAAGGAAGCCTCTTCGCCCACCAGGCATTCCTCCACCACGCACTTGTCACCGGCGGCGCCGAATTCCTTCTTGACCATGATGCGGTCCAGGGCGTCGAGGGCCTCTTTCAACGCCTGGCAGACGATGACGCCCTTGCCGGCGGCCAGCCCGTCCGCCTTGACCACGATGGGTACGCCCATTTTGCGGACATAGGCCCGGGCCTTGGTGACACTGGTGAAGGTCTCGCCCTGGGCGGTCGGAACGCCGTACTTCTGCATGACGTATTTGGAGAACGACTTGCTGGATTCAAGCTCGGCAGCCCTCTGGTTGGCGCCGAAGACTTTTAAACCCGCGGCCTCGAAGCGGTCGACGATGCCCAGCGAAAGCGGGCCTTCCGGGCCGACCACGGTCAGGTCGATCTTCTTTTCCAGCGCAAAAGTCAACTGCCCTTCGACGTCTTCGGCATCAATGGGCACACAGGTGGCCTGGGACGTCATGCCGGCATTGCCGGGTGCGCAGAAAATTTTCTTCACCAGCGGGCTTTGGGCAATTTTCCAGACGTAGGCATGTTCTCTTCCGCCACTGCCGATCACCAGGACTTTCATAAGACCTCCCCTTAAGGTTTTTGGCCCCGCAACCCATCACTGGTTTGAATTCCGGCCGCGGTTGCGGGCAACGGCCGCCGCCGGCGCGATTCGATAGCACCCCTCCCGGGACTTCAGGAAACAGGCCGTCGCTCGGTGCGGCCTTCCAGGCTCAGTTCGATCAGGCGATCGAGAAGGTGCGTAAAATCCAGACCGGCCCCGGCGGCCGCCTGGGGAAACAAGCTGGTGGCCGTCATCCCGGGAATGGTGTTCGTCTCAAGCACGTAGATCTCATCGTCGGCGATGATCATGTCGGTCCGGCTGTAGCCGCGGCAAAACAGAGCGTCGTGGGCCTTGATCGCAATCGCCTGGGAACGTTCGGTGAGCGTCTCGCTGATCCGCGCCGGGCAGATCTCGGTGGTCTCGCCGGCCTTGTATTTGGCTTCGTAGTTGAAGAAGGCATGTTTCTCGCCGGGAACGATTTCAATCAGCGGCAGGGCTTCGGGATCGTCGTTTCCAAGGACCCCACCTGTGACCTCGGTGCCCTCGATGTATTTTTCCAGCAGCACCTGCTTATCGTAGCGGAAGGCCTCCTCGACGGCCTGGCGCAGTTCCTCGGGGGTTTGCGCAATGGCAATCCCGATGCTGGAGCCGCCTTCCACCGGTTTGACCACGATGGGTAGCCCGAGGTGCTGGATGCAGCCGCCCAGTTCGGGAATCGGTCCGCGCTTGATCACGCAATAAGGTGGCACCAGCAGGCCGGCCTCGGCGTAGAGCCGCTTGGCGGCCAGCTTGTTCATGGCCACCGCCGATCCGATGACCCCGGCGCCCTGGTAGGGGATGTCGAGCAGGTCGAGCATACCCTGCACCGTCCCATCCTCGCCGTAAGGGCCGTGAAGGATGATCAGCGCCGCATCGATCGAGGCGGCGTCCGCCATCAATTTGGGAAGATCGGTTTTGGGATCGTAGCGGACCACGTCGTATCGGGTTTTGTCCAGCGCGGCATAAACCTGCTCGCCGCTGTTTAGCGAGACTTCACGTTCCGAGGAAATGCCTCCCGCCAGTAAGGCAATGGTTCGTTTTTTCATCGCTGCGGTTCCTTTACGGGATAAGGTGGGAATGCCCCTTGATCGCAGTCCGGGGCGGTCGTGTAGGGTCCGGGCGCGGAGCCCTCTGATCGTGTATCAAAAACTGTGCTGCGGATGCAAGCGATTCGGCGGCCCTTCGGGATACCCGCCGGCATCCGCCAAAACCGCGGTCGGCCGGCACTCTCCGCCCAAAGCCGTATTGAAGCGGCACAACGGAAGCGCTCACCGACCGGTTCAAACGACATGGGCTCGAAGTAAAACCGAAGTGCAATCCGGACTATGAGGACTTGAACAGGTTTTGCTTGGCCTGCTCATATTCTTCTAGGGTGATCAATCCGCTTTTGAGAAGACGGGCCAGTTCGGTCAGTTCATTGACTTGGTTTTCACTGGACCATTCCAGTTGCTGCGGCGAGGATGCCTCGCCCCCGGGCAGCAATGGTTGACGATCGCCTGAATGACCGACCCGAAAAGACGCCATCCCACCCAGCAAACTGACCTCGACGCTGCGGTTGCGGAATGCCGGCGAGTTAAGCGTATCGCGCAGGGACTGACCTTCAGCTTTCATTTTACGGAAAAACCAGATCGCGGAGACCAGGATAATCACGGCGCCGAACAGGAAAATCCACAGCATGTACTCGACGATGCCGCGGAAAAAGAAAACCAGAAACCCCAGCACCACCAGCAGCAGAACGTGCAGAACCAGGATGAGGTAGGCCACCATGACGCTTTTAATCAGGCTGTCGCCTTCTTTTCGATCTTGATTCGACACGATGGTCTCGTTGATCGCTACAGGGTTGCGCCCGCAGGTCAGCGGGTTTTTTTGTCCATTCGCTTCACCAGGCGTTCGGTGTAGTGCTGCGGCACCTCCAGCTCCACCCGCCCCTTGCGCATGGTGTTCAGCTTGATGACCAGATAATTGATCTTTTTCAAAATGCCGTATTTGTCCCGGGTTTCCGACATCCCGGCCAGAAGATCTTCCGTGCGGCGGATCTCCTGCTGCAGTTCGACTTCCGGGGGCACGCAGTCTGCATTCTTGAGGATGCGGTAGGACAGGCGCAGATCCTCGGGCACGGTATCGCCAATAACGTCCCGGGGCAGTGGTTTGCCCCTGCCGCTGAGGCCGTCGAAGTGCCCTTTCTGCTGGGCCGCGCGAATGCGCTCCTCGACAATTTTTTGGAAGCCCTTAAACATGGTCGCCCGTCACTTCAGCCAGTTTAATATCATAATTTTGCCGAGAAATCCTGAATCTGAAAAGCGTCCGCCCCCGTCAGTTCACCGCATACCCCCACTGACGGAAATAGGAACTATATATATGCGTCGATGGCTTTTCAAGCGCCAATCGATCCGGCGAGCTAGCGATGCGTTCATTCGGGTCTTAAACAAAGCTAAAACAACATGCTCGGGGTTCGCCTGGTGTCAAACCCTGGAGACGATTTCACCACCCGCGACGCGGCCGGGTCGCCCACAACCCGGTCTGCGTAATCTATCCCGCAGGCCACGCCATTGGACCCGGTTCATGCATGCCAGCAATACGGCGGTTGCGACGCAGGTTCAACGCGCTGGGGCCATGGGCCAAATCCACCAGGAGCGGGGCATTTCCCACGGCCTGCCAAAGTCCCGGCAATAGCAATCTTTATGGTAAAACCTTTATATTTTGGCATCTTACACCACAGAGCCCCCTACTGGCACAATCCTTGTAGTCGCTGGCGTCGTCCAACGGTCAACGCGCCAGAAAAGCAGGTTACGCGTTTGGCTGCTCGCGCCCGGCGCGCATTCGACCAGTCCATGACGGCGTTTACCGCACTTGAGAATTCCAAATCGAGGGAGCTACCATGTCGATCACCACCACCATCGACCATGCACACGGGATGATAATCGCCACCTCGGGGCCGATGGTCACCGACCACGACTGGTTGTGGCTACAGGCCGCCCTGAGAAGCCTCGTTGATTCGGGTTTGGCATTTGATCAGCTTGTGGACCTGCGGCCGGTGAAAGATTGCCGCTTGTCTCCGAACGTCATACACCTGTCGTCCAAACGGCCGGCCTTGGCGCCCGGATCGCGCCAGGCTCTCGTGGCCGGCGACAACTTAGCCTACGGTATGTGCCGGATGTATGAAATCCTCTCGGCCAGCCGGTCTCTGAAGATCGAGGTCTTTCGGGGCATCGGTGCGGCGCGGGCATGGCTGGGTCTCGCAAGCGGCCCCCAGCCAGAGGTCGCCCCAAACAAGGTGGCGGCGCATATGGGCGTCGTGACCATCCGGTCCTAATCCCGCCAGATTTGAACTCCGACCCGCGTGGTGTGTGCTAGCGCGTTTTCGCGGCGCGAGGCCGTATTGACTTAACGCCGTCGCTGTGCCAGTCTCTAAAATCTTATCGTCTCCAAGCGTGAATCACCGGGTGGCCCGTCCGGGCTTGAAATGTTGAAAAGCGTCGACGTCCGACACTGGGGCGGCACCCGTCTACGTGGCGACATGCACGGCCGATGCCATCAGCATTCAACAAATATGCAGACATCAAAGGGCTCGCGCTGTTTGTGTTCGATGCTGAACTGGTCGTGTGCGAACGCAATGAGCCTGCCACCGCCCTGACGGATCAGCTTGCGTTCCCCGCGATCGAAAACCGGCTGATGGAACTGTTTCCGGAACTGGTCGGCAGCGAAGATTCGTTGCGCGCCATTCTCGCCGGGGACGGCGAGGGTTTGCATCTGGCCTATATGAGCCGCCGCGACCGCCGCGGTGAGCTGTTCTACTACGACCTAACCGCCTTGAACTCCGGTCGCAACCAAGGCGTCCTGATGGTCGAGGATATCGGCGACAAGGCCCGCATGCTCCAGGAGGTGAACCAGCAGAAATACGAACTTCTCCTATTGAAGCACAGCCAGCTGTTTCGCAGCCGCTACGTGCATGAAAGCCTGTTGGGCGATTCTCCGGCGATCGACCGGGTACGCCGCGCCATCACCAAGATCAGCCAGGCGCCCCAGACCACCGTGCTGCTCACGGGCGAAAGCGGCGTGGGGAAAAGCCTGGCCGCGCGCATCATTCACTACAGCACGTTTTCAGCGGATGCCCCCTTCGTCGACATCAACTGCTCGGCCCTGCCCGAAAACCTGATCGAGGCCGAGCTTTTCGGTTACGCCAAAGGCGCATTCACCCACGCCACCACCACCCGGGCCGGCCTGATCGAGGAGGCCCGGGGCGGCACCCTGTTCCTCGATGAAATCGGCGAACTGCCGCTCAGCCTCCAGGCCAAGCTCCTGAAGGTGATCGAATCCAAAACCTTCCGCCGCCTGGGCAGCAACACGAACATATCGGTCCGGACACGCATCATATCGGCCTCCAACCGCGACCTGGCCCAGGAGGCCGCTGACGGGCGTTTCCGGATGGACCTTTACTACCGGCTGAACGTGGCCGCACTCCGCCTGCCGCCCCTCAGGGAAACGGGGACGGACATCCTCCTGATTGCCGATCACCTTCTGAAACTTTTCAGCATCGAGTTCAAACGGCGGGTCGAAGGTTTCACACCCGCAGCCTGCACTAAATTGCAACGGTACCACTGGCCCGGCAATGTCCGGGAGTTGAGCAACTGTATCGAGCGCGCCATGATCTTCCTCGATCACCCCCGGGTGGATGCCGACGATTTGATCCTGCAGGACCATGCGGCCGCATCTTCTGAGGGGACCTGGAAAGTGCCCCCGACCGGCATCAATTTGCCGGAGGTCGAACGCCGGCTGATCCTGTCGGCCCTCGAGACCGCCGACCACAATAAGACCCGGGCCGCCCGCCTCCTGGGCATTTCCCGCGACACCCTGCGCTACCGGCTGGACAAAATGGCCGCCACCTCCGAAGAATAGGGGCTGATAACCACACCCGGGATCGACACCACCGGACGCTTCAAAACTGAACGCCCCCCACTCTTCCGACCGACGCGCCTGACACAGGCCCGATGCGCCCGGTGATATCCCCCGTGATCGGGGCATAACACCCATTCAGCGCCGCCCTCCGGCTTTTCCCCCGCAGTTAAGATACAAATTTCACGTGTAATTTCATGCCACTATGGGTTTCCCCCTTTGGCTGGCAACATGGCACGGTATTTGATCTTCTGTCAGTGCATCGACATCGAAACGATCGTCTGCGAGGAGCGAACCGATGCACATCAAATGCCCGCACTGCCAATGCCTTGGCACAGTAACACCGGATAACCTGCTGGGGCGTATCTACGTATGCACCCATTGCCACCGGATGCTGCATCTCGCGCCCGATGCCCCGGAAGACCAACGTTGGCAGCCGCTGGCGACCGCGGCAACGGAGGATGGTCAGGTGATGCCCCTAAGGAGAATAAAAAATGCTTAAACGCAACCGCATAAATCTCATCGGTCTTGGCATGGCCGCCATGATCTGGTCGGTGACCGGCACCGCCCTGGCCGACGGTGGAAGGTCAGCGTCATTCCCCAAGACCCGCCAGGTGCTCGGCGAACTCCTGGTCTCCGGCCAGACGGCGCTGGTCCAATATCGCCTGGCCGAACGTCAGGCACGGATTGAAGATCGGCCCTATCTCGCCGATCTCTTCGGGGCGGTCGCCGCTTCCCAGGCGGTCATGAATCGCAATTTTCGGGAACTTCTGGCAAGACTTGGCAGTACCGCCACCGTCTGCAGCCCGTCACGGTCAAAGCCGTCGACCACCCGCCAGAATCTCATTGTCACCATGCAGCATGAAATCCGTGAAACCGACAAACTCTTCCCCCAGGCGCTGGCGCATATTCGCAGCGAAGGTCACCGGGTGGCCATCAATCTGATGGCAGAGGCGTTGCGCGCGCAGAAGCTTCGTCGAAGCGACATGCGTCAAATCATCATGGGGGCCCGCTACTTCTATTCACGCTTGCAAAAGGAATTCAGGCACCGTGCCACGGTCTATTACGTCTGCCAGCGGTCCGGCGCTCTCCTGATCGGCGATTTGCCTGCCGTTTGTCCGGTGCGCGGAACCGCCACGACCCACTACCGGCCACTGCAACGGATACCCGTGGAGACCGGACTGCACGCCTGTCGATCGGAAACGATCGCCAATCGACTGTGAACGATCGTACGGAACAAACACCGTCCAGCGTATCGTAAAACCTGAATAACAAGCGCACCGACGCAACCCGGGAACAGACATGCATATGCACACTGATAAAAATAAGAGAAATCCGTGGCGGTGGCGAGGCCCTGAAAATCGGCGTTACACCCGCTGGTATTGCAGCGAATCCACCTGTTTTTCAGCCGACCGGCAATTGTACGAAGGCACTTTCCGAGACATGAGCACCGGAGGGACATTCATCGAGGCGCGCGGGCGTTTCAAGGTCGGCCAGCCGGTGATCGTGGCCGGCATTCTGGCGCGGGACGGCTCGGAGGAAAAACGCCGCGGGAAAATCGTCCGGATCGAAACCGCCGGGATCGCCGTGGCGTTTACCGACCGGCCCGTCCGCGGCGCGGTTTGAGCAAAAGGCACTGGCGGCAGGGTTTCGTTGTGGAAAGAAAGTGCGAGGCGAATTTTATGGCCGCAAAATTCGAAAGGGAAAAACCCGCAGCGGGCAATAGGAGTTCGTTCTGAAGACAGTCGCGTACCAAATTCTACTGACCAGCTAGCCCTATCGGCAGCGCTCCGAGGCGCTCGGCTGGATTCCGAACAAATGCGGCCACTGCAGCTTTACGATCGGCACAAGGTGTGTGCCGGTGGCGACGCCTGAAATGCGAGCGGCGCCGCGCTCGCCGCTCGCTTGATTTGCCGTTAAACCGCGTCAGGTCGGGAGACGTCCGCGAGCGCAGGCGGCAAGGCCGATGAAGCTAATACCGATCAGCAAGATCGTTGATGGCTCGGGTACGGACTGCCCTCGATAGGCATAAATTTCAGTGCCAATCCAGTCACCCTCGAAATAGGCGCCCAGTTCGTCAAAATGACCAGAAAACTGACTGAGAATCGCCATCTGCTCTTCGGTTAAATCAACGTCGCCCATGAGGGCTTTGAGGTGTTCAATAAGTTCGAAGGGATTCGCTAAAAAGAAATTGGAAGCCGTCCCCATATAGAGGGTATCTTCCGTCGCCACCATGCTGCGGATGCCATAGGTATACTTGGACCCGAACCCGTCGTCCATCAGCAGGTCCCAGTTTTCTCCGTCGGTAGAGCACCAGAGCTCGGCCCGCCCGTCCAGAGGCAGCGGTCCGTACATACCGCCGTATAGACCGGAATTGAAGGTCCCCAACACCAATTTCCCTTGAAAGACTTCCAGGGTCCAGGTGTAGGCGTTGCTCATGTCGCCCAAGCCGTCGATCGAAATAATCTCCCAGGAGCCGACGTCCATCGGGTTGGCGCTGCGCATCAGGGTAAAACCACCCTCGTAATTGACGGTGCCCAGGTAGACCATGCCTTTGAATTCCGCGAGCTTCATGACCCCCAGGTTGGAGAGTCCCGATAGCTGGGGGTACTGGGCGGCCGTCGGGGTCAGGTTGTCGAAGTCGTCGATCCCGTTGACCTTGTAGAACGAAAAACTGTCGGTGAAATCCCAGGTACCGACATACATATTGTCTTCGAACACGGTCAGCTCGGCCACCGAAGTGTCTTCGGTAAACGTAGCGATTTTCTGCCAGCCCGGATTGGACGCGCCCTCGTCACCATAGCGCCAGAGCTCACCCCCGTCTTTAAGATTCTCGGTGCCGACATACAGGTGGCCGTCGTGCACAATCATGGTGCGGTTGGAATTGTTCGCCGGAATGCCGGTCGGCCCTCCGGCCACGGATTCCCATACATCGCCCGAGGCGTCGCTGCGGAAGAGCATCGTGCCGTTCGTGCTGTTGGCCGTACCGGCGTAGAGCCGCCCATTATATTCGATCATCTCGCGGTAGCCGGTGTTGTCTGCCGACACCGGGCCAACCTGCGTCCAGTCTTGATCGCCTTCGTGACGATAGATTTCGCCGCCAGTGGACTTGATGTAGCCAATCCCGCCCAGGATGTCGCCGCCACCAGAGAAGTAGCCAGCGAGGTCTAAATCGCCGTTGATGATATCAGTGACGAGGCTGACGTAGTCGAGTTCCACGCTCCAGGTACCGGCATAGATCTGGTCGTTGAATTCACCCATGGACCAAGTGTAACGGTTCATCGTGTCGCCGAAGCCGCGCTCCGGTGTTAGATTGTCGACCGTGCCGGGGGGCAGCGCAACCCCAAACGCCGCCCCGGCAAAGAAGGGGCCCAATAGGATGAGCACCGTGGATAGGAATAACATTCGCCGCATGCCAATCTCCTTTCTCCGTCGCAGGATTTGAGAGCGGACCGCGGTCTCCTTTCGCGCTGGTCCGCTTAGAGGTTTGATAGGGTCGGTGGATCGGCCGCTGGTGAGGGCGTGGTCCATCGTCGCCAAACCCTGAGGCGCGAGCCGAACTATGAATTCCGCGAAAGCGGATAAATTGACGTAGATTGGGAATTGGATGCCGGCAACGGCTGGCATTGGAAGTCGGTCATAGAATTGGCGGGATGCATGTGCCGCATCAATCGCAAGTCGGATAAGACCTCAAGGCCCAGCTACCGGTTCCTGTGGTCTGTGATACCTGCAAGAATGGTGTCAGGTTGGCAGTTGAGGATTAATTGTAATTCTTATAATTATTTCGATATTTTAAAACCTACCAACCGATAATGACCATAGAATGTTGGTAACCGTGTTAATTTTTTTACCCAACCATGGGCAATCATTTTTATAAATCCTTAGGCCACGTGTGAATCCGGGGCAGCCGCAAATCGGTGTGGTGGTTTATCGTCGCTATTGGGTCCCTCCTTCCTTGCGGATCTCGAAGAGCAGGTCTTCGTAGGCTTTGTTGCCGGGCGCGCGCTTGACGGCATCCTTGGCGTCGATGGCGGCACGCTGCCGGTCACCCTGGCGGTACCAGGCCATGGCCCGCCCGAAGTAGGCCGGCGCAAACTCGGCATCGCGCCCCAGCGCCTGGCTGAAGTCGTCGATGGCGTCATCGTAGCGCTCCTTGCTAATCCAGGACCAGCCGCGATTGTGGTAGAGGTACTGGATCTTCTTCTGCCGGGGAAGCAGTTCGATGGCCTGGGTGTAGTCGTCAATGGAAGCGTCGATCTGACCGCTCTTCTGGTGGGCGTTGCCGCGTGACTCCAAAATGAAATAGCGCATCTGTTTCTGGCCCGCAGGGGTCAGTTCCAGGGCCTTGGACAAATCGTAGATGGCCTTTTCGTACTGGCGGGCCTTGAGATAGGCGTTGCCGCGGTTGTAGTAGACTTTATAGGTGTCCTCGCTGTTGGGCTCGAGTTCGAGCACCTTGTCAAAACTGTCCACCGCGCGGTCATACTCCATGCGTTCGTAAAAAATCAGCCCCTGATCGTAATAGTCGTCGGCATACTTCTGCGATCCGCTCGCGCAGGACACCATCAAAACCAAGGACACGATGAGTAATATCTTGGGTATCTGCATGCCATCCCCCCTTCGGTGCCATGGCACCGTCGTATTTGGCCAGCGCTTGTCAAATTCCGCTGCCGCACGGCGCGGACTTCCCTCCCCCAAACACAAATGGAACAGCATACTAAAGCAAAAAAATCTTTGATTCAAGCCAATCCCGCCAAATACCGCCGCCGAGCGGATCGGGAAGCGCCCGGCGCCCATCGATTGGCTGTCAACCGGCCTCTGGTCTTTAAAGTCAAAATGGGATAGTGATTGACCGATTCACCAATCCGGCAGTCGAAACCACCCCGCGCCGATTCATCGCTGGAGCCCGTTGCATGACGCTGAATGCCTATCTCACTTCCGCCATTCTGGCTGTTATTTTAGGACTTCTCATCAAGACCAAACTCTCGGCGGCGCCTGTATTTCTGGGGGCGCTGGCCACTGCCATAGCGCTCGACCTGGCACCGACCAAGGGACTGCTCAAGGGATTCAGCCCGGTCAAACCCTCATGGAGAGCGGGATCGCCGGATCCGACGGACCGGATCTGCTCTCGATTCGCCGCGCAGCTGGGCGTCAATTTCATGCCCTTTGCCATCACCCTCAAGGTGGCGCCCTCCTGCGCCTTTATCACCCCCACCGGCTACCTGACGAACCTGACGATCTCGGGACCGGGAGGCTGCGCCTTCGACGATTTTGTCAATATCGGCACCATCATGACCCTCAGCGTTGCGGTCGTGACCCTGGTGCTGGCGCCGATGGTGTTTAACTTTTTAAAAGTGTTGTCGTAACGGCACGGGTGCCGGCCCAAAACACCTTTTGTTTCGCCTATAATTGGTTTACATCCTGAGGCCGGTCATTTACAAAAGCATGAACGTCGGGC
>JAAUYG010077234.1_pt1 | contig 26391 bp, 22 predicted proteins | sample 7278091 | NCBI WGS metagenome assembly JAAUYG01 (sample SAMN14350201, study PRJNA611818) | marine sediment metagenome | isolation source: surface marine sediment (0.6m) | place: French Polynesia: Moorea | collected 2018-08 | reverse complement strand
CGCTCAGGGAGATCCACAGTTATTACGGATTGTTTTAAATAACTTGTTACATAATGCCTGGAAATATACTTCTAAGCGATCGCACTCAAAAATTGAATTTAATGTTTTGCCCGGGAATAATCCACAACCAACTTACTTTGTGCGGGATAATGGAGCAGGATTTGAGCTGGAATATGCTGGTAAACTTTTTACTGCTTTTAAACGACTCCATAGCCAACACGATTTTCCAGGTACAGGAATAGGGTTGGCTACAGTTCAGCGTATTATCTATCGGCATGGTGGTAAAGTATGGGCAGAAGGAGAGCGCGATCGCGGTGCAACAATTTATTTTTCTCTTTAACAAAAGCTTTTGGCTTTTAGTAGGAGATTCCTCTTTCCCAGAAATCTTCGCAGACCTATCTCCAATCTAAACCCGATCATTGCTAACCTGAACTCGATCGCCATCTTTGAGATAGGCTGCTCCTTCGACTATAATGCGATCGCCTGGTTGTAAGCCGCTAGTTATTTCTACTTTTTCAGCCGACAAAACTTCGCCCATGACTACAATTTGAGCTTTGACTGTATTATCGTTCTGCAAAACAAAGGCGATCGCCTGATTACCCGATTGGGGTAAAAGCGCTTTGATTGGAATAGCCTTTCCCTGACTAGTATTAGTTGTAATTGCTGCTTTTAAAAACATTCCTGGCTTTAAATTAGTCCCACTGGGTAAATCTACTTTTACGGTTGCTTGTCGAGAACTATCATCAACTAGAGGATCGATTTCTCTAACTTCGCCAGTCAGATCGAGACTGCGATTAGCATTAGAAGTAATTTGTACTTTTTGTCCTAGTTTGATGTTGCCGATTAAGGTTTCGCTTACTTGCAGTCTTAGCTCTAAACGTCCATTTTTAATAACGGAAAACAGCATTTCTGAAGTAGATGTAATTTGTCCTACCTCTGCCTCTCTAGAAGCAATCATGCCACTACTAGGAGCAACGATAGTAGTATCTGCTAGTTGAGCTTCAATTTCTTGCAATCTGCCTTGGGCTTGAACTAATTCTGCTTGAGTTTGGGCAATTATTTCAGGGCGAGAACCAGCTTTTAATTGAAAGAATGCCTGTTGAGCTTCTTGCAAGTTAGCTTTTGCTCCTGCTAAATCTGACTGAGCTACTTCTTCCTGATTAAGTAATTCGTTCAGGCGATCGCGAGTAATTGCGCCTTCAGCTTGCAGGTTTCGATTACTTTCTACTCTTTTTTGCACTAACTTTAAATCAGACTCTGCTTGAGTTATTGCCGACTGAGCATTAGCCACCCTAGCCTCGGCTTGAGAAATCTCCTCGGCACGACTTCCCGCCTGTATTTCAGCTAATTTGGCTTGAGCTTGAGCAACTGCTCCCTCTGCCTGGATTTTTTCGGCTATTAAAGCCTTATTATTCAGTCTGGCTAACACTTGTCCTCGGTTAACAAAATCGCCTCTTTCGGCCAAGATCTCGGTTATTTGTAATCCTGTTGCTTGAGACATTACTGGAGTTCTTTCATAAGCTGATACTGTGCCAGAGACATCTAATGTACTATCAATATCTGTGGTTGCTACTTTTGTAACTGTTACTGCCTGGGCTAGAGCGACAGATTCTGCAACATTAGTTAATTCAGACTCTTCTCCTTTGGCAGCAGTAGGAGTAAAAAAGAGGCGAGTTGTTCCCAACGTCAATAATATACCTAAACCGAGTCCTAGCAGTAAACCCTTTTTAGCCAAAAATGAGGATGAGCTAGAAGTGGAACTGCTATTTATTGGTAAATTTGAGGGTAATTCTGTAGTAGTTTGAGTTAATTGTGGGGATTCTACTAAGTTTTCAGTTTTTAAGAGAATTGGTTTGGGTTCTGGTTTTTCAACTGTGCAGTCTAAAAGATAGAAGGTATCGTCAATCTCTGTAATGTATACCTTTTTAGAAACAGTACTTGATTTAAAGCTTGGAGCGACAACCTCACGAAGATCTCGCTCTAAGAAAGCTGTTGCTAAAAAAACACTGTCAAGATCGCCAGGTAATTTATTAACTGGTTCCCCGTCTTGGGCTAAATTAAGTTCTTCTTTTGTATGATTTATCTTAGATTTTTGCTTCACGATTGTTAGAAAAAATTATGGTTAAGTTAATAAATTTAATTAAGTACAAAGAAGTCACAGATTACTCTGCCCAAAGTTCATTTGACAAAGAACTCTCAAAAGCCCACTATGGCTGTTGATTAATTTAGTTGATGACTGCAAAAGATTTACAAGATTTACAAGATTTACAAAATAGTAATTTACTTACCTCAATATGTTAACAACTGGAAATTTTTATTAAATAAGGGGTCAAAGATAACACTTGAAAAATAGTAAATGCTACCCTAATAGGGTGACTCCATTGGGAGTTTTTATTTGCCGATCATAGAATTCGGAACTATGGAATCACCGCTTAATTGCACGAGTACCAATTTTGAGCAAGCCGCTCTAACTAGATTTCGCTCTCTAGCCGTATTTTTACCCCAAGATAGCAAAATTTTTCGCGAACCTTGGGGTCGCTCTACTGTTATTTGTATTGATTTTGAAAACTGTCCTCATTTGTTTAGTGTAGACGAAGAGCAAGTCCATTTACTCTCAGAAGCGATCGCCAAACTAGGTTTAGCTAATTCGATAATTTTTCGTATTGGGAGCAAAATTGTCGGTTGGAAGAAAATGAAATCTTCATAAGAATATAGACTTATATACTTACTTATATAAAAGATTGGACTTGGGCAAAAAGTCTAAGATGCTGCTTTTAGCATATGGTAAGTAATTAGTAGCTGAGTTAAAGCCAGGGGATAGCTCTGTAGAGTTTCTCCTGTAGTTCCCGTTAGCTTACCTAGTTCTTGGTTTCCTTCTAGGCTGCAAAAGCGACCTAAATAGGGAACTTCGCTACACATAATTTTTTCTAATTCTCTAACTTGCTCTAAAGTAGCGTGTCCATCAATTTCTAAAATATCGACAGGTTTTCCCATATCGCGACTTAAACCCAAACGGATAGCTGCTCCCAAGTGATTACCTTCAGAGTTGAGAATTGTACTTAGTTCTGGATGCGGAATAGTTGGACGCAAAATCAAATTGGCATTGAGCAATAGATTATCGCCTAGCATTTCTGTTTTATCAGGAGGATAAAAGCTGACAATCATGTCTGCCCATTTGCGTTGAGGACGAATAAAAGCTTCTGAATCTGGCTCTCTTTGGTTTAGTTGAGCTACAACCTGCTCTTCGTTATAGCCTCTTTTGCGAGTGTCTCGTTTGATTTTCCAAGTTGCTCGTAAAGATTCTGGTGGAGCTAAATAAGTCTTGACATCGTAACTATCTATCATCTTACGGGTGGAATATCCCAACAAGCCTTCAACGATAACGTATTGACGAGGCTCAATGTATTCTGGTGGATCGAAAGCCCCTGTACTATGATTATAAATAGGCTTCAGAATTGCCTGCCCTGCCCGTAGCAACGCTAAATGCTGTTCAATAATATCTAAATAATTACAGTCTGGATGGAGTGCGGAGATTCCCATTTCGGCTCTTTGAGCGCGATCATAACGATGGTAATCATCAGTACAAATAACAGTTACATTATCTTTACCCAATATTTGAGCAATTCCCTTAGTTAAAGTTGTTTTACCCGCGGCACTATCGCCAACTATACCGAGAATAATAGGTCTACCGTTCATATATTTCTCCTTTCAGGGAATACTAGCTCAAACATAGAATAGATCGGATGAGTAGCACTTGTAAAACATGAGTTTAATAAGTACTCTTGCTCAATTAATTAGAGATACACGATCTCTCCCAACATTCCTTTTCCTCAAGTATTGAACAGAAAAAAAAAGACGCAGTTAGTTGAAATCTACGTCTCTGTTACAGATTTTATGATTGAAATCAAAAACTAGCGAAACCAATAAGCGATCGCGACAAGCATAATATTAACCAGGTAAAATATCCCGACAACTTGCGTTTCACTCCAGCCAGCAAGCTCAAAATGGTGATGAATTGGAGCCATTTTAAATAAGCGTTTACCTTGACCATCTGCCCCTTTGGTTGCCTTATAGTAGCTAACCTGAGCAATTACCGATAGAGATTCGACAAAGAAAATGCCACTTACTACAAACAACGCCCAGAGGCTACCACTACTAAGTCCTACTGCTCCTAAGGCACCACCTAAAGCTAATGAGCCAGTATCACCCATAAATACTCTGGCAGGATTACGATTATGGAAAAGAAAGCCCAAACAACCTCCACTAAGACAGGCACAAAAAACCGCTAAATCAGGAGAATCAAGACTTAAAATTGCTCCTAAGCCCAAAAAAGCGATCGCTCCTGTCCCTGCGGCTAATCCATCTACTCCATCAGTTAGATTTGTGGCATTGCTTTCGGCGGTTAGTACGAACACGGCTAGAGGTAAAAATAACCACCCTAAAGATAAATTAAATCCACCAGGAAGACTAATGTTAGAAACAGAAGAAGGCTCATACCAAAATAGCCAGAAAGCAAACAAGACTCCAAATATAATTTGTAGAGTTAGCTTCATTCGAGGCGATATTCCTTTGTTAGATTTTTGGCGTAATACCTGCCAGTCATCAATCCAGCCAATCAAGCCATAGCTGAAAGTTACCAAACATACGGCAATCAACTCTGGTGATATGGATGTATTAACCCCATGAAAGAAGTTTGACCAAACTAGAGAGACAACTATGGCTACTGGAACCAAAAAAATACCTCCCATTGTGGGAGTTCCAGCTTTTTTTAAATGAGTTTGCGGACCATCTTCCTGTACGATTTGTCCTGTTTTTAATTTGTTGAGGAGGGGAATGACCCATATACCTAGTAAAGCACTAATTATGGTGCAGCTTAATAGAGGCAACACTAGTGAATTCAATTGCTGTCCTAAAACATTGTGGGCGTATTCAAAAGCGATCGCTCCCAAAGTCAAAATACAGATCAGAAAAATTAATAAGGCTTTCCCAGAAGGATCAATTAGTTTCTCTGTAGAAAGTGATTTAGCATCCACAATGAAAATACATTTAAGTTACGTCAAATTTTGAGCAGATTACTCGCCGAGATTTCTCATTTATAACCTCTTTTTCTAAAATCTTGTTCTTATTCATCATCAGCGTCATCAACAAAATCGTCGTCTTCACTGTCCATCAGTACATCTAAATCATCATCAGTTTTGATTTTTTCTGTTTCTACAGCTTCGCGAGGAATTAAACGATTATTAGCTTTTAGCCAATCTAAAAGAGATGCTTCTTGTTTGAGAGGAATTACTATCGCAGGTTCGTAACGCGGTTCTTGAACTAAAGCTGGATTTTTGTGTTCCATGATAAAACTAATTGAATTTGTAACTATAACTTTAAGATTGTATCTGCTTAAACTCAATTAACAAATAGAGATCTTAGATATCTAGTGTATCTTAGAAATTCAGCGAAGTATTTGCCTAAATATAGCAGTAATTTAAAATTCTTGATACTATGCTTGGTGTGAATTAACTTCCCTCAGATTAACTTTTGAAAACTAGCTCTTTGTTAAGATCCTGCAGTAGATTTTTAATTGATTAATTATTTTTCAATAAATTTTCCTTTGAAAAAATCTCCCAGGGTATTTAAAAGTGAAGTATCTCCTGGCGGCAACTTTTGTAATTGTTCCAAATGTAATTGTTCTAAATTACCGCTGGCTGAAAAATTTTGTTGCTCTTGACCATAATTCAATTTTTTCCAATCATAGCTAGATTGAAAAATTTCATCTATCAATCCTACCGTAATAAGTCTAAAAGCTGTAGTTTGAATGGTTGAAATGGGTTTTCTAGTTACCTTAGCTATAGTATTTAGGGAAGTTTGACTATCGGCAAAATTCCATACTTGTCTTTCTATAGCTGTCAGTTTAAGGTGCGGTTGTTTAACTGTACGCCTGAGAGCTAAATTAGGTTCTGGTAAATGATCTTTAAAATTTTCCCAATTTTCCATCAATCTTAGGGCATACATACTAACCTCGGTAGTTTTTATTCGATGTCCAGTCATTTCTAACCAAGGGATAGTTAAAATTCGATCTTGTAGTTCAGAAAACTCATCAAACCTAAACCGACCACTAGTCAGTTGAAATAAACGATAAACTTGGTGTAGCTGTAATTGAAAGATTAAGCTCAATTTTTCTGGATTCAATAGCTTCATCTTTTTGAGATAAACTCCCAGAGGTACAGCAGTCGGACAAAGAGTTCTGAGTCTAGAAACAACGGGTGGACTCAACCACCCCCTACCCTCAATTAAATTAATTAAACCTTTTTGATTAAGACAATCGCTGACAGCAATTAGATAACCTTGTTTAAACCAGAGGTAGTAAATTCCTTCTCGTCTAGCAGTTTTTTTGGAGATTGGTGTTTCTACAATTAAACGACCTGATTTAGATTTACTTTCAATTAATTTAAATAACTCTGGAAGTGAAAATGATTCAAGAGAGCGAATAATACTCATTGATAATTAGCTTCCTCAATAGAATTATGTTTAAAAACTTGATAGTACTATATTTTTAGTAATGAGATAATCATTCTGACAAATTTTTTTCAAAATATCTTACTATTAGCTACTCAGTAAAATTTGAATTGCTTAACGATAACAAAATTAATCAATCTTTAATAAGTACTGTATTACAAGATACCATTCTTACTTTCTGATGATTTTATTTCTCGAATGTAAGCTACAAATACCTATTTAACTTGTATTTAGCTTGATGTCATCCCCTATGATTTTGTTCTTGACCCCATTAAAAATATTGTTGAGAGGTAATTTCAACAGACAAACCATCTTATAATAACCATATAAATTAGATATTTATCTGCATTTACAGATAACAATCATATGCATTAGCTATTTGTCTGCACCTAATTTATCATTTATTCTAATATTTTAATGTAAGATAGTGTACATACAAGTAAAATACAAAAATTTCACTTATATTCCTTAGACAAACTTAATCGGGATTTAAAAAAAAGAAACTAGTTATTAATAATTAAATTTAAATTTGCTAAAATTGCTCTTTGGGCAACAAAATCATTTTCATTACGTCAATTAAGTATCAATAAATATAAATTTTTTTTCTCAGAAAAACGATTAGCAGAATTAAGATTTTGCTAAATTGAGGATCTTATTTATTTATGATGACCAAAAAAATAAATTTTTGTCATCGAATTACTGAAAACTTTTATTTATACTAGTAGATCGGGAGCGACATTTGTATTAAAGTTGTTATCTTGCAGAAATACATAAACTTTGCTTTTAATTAATGATTCTTATTTAGTAAAGATCTGATAGATGTTTGAATAGAAATTATTAATAAAGGTAGGTTGAGAGCAAGAAATCATCAATCAAGCTTTGTATTAACCCAAGATTGCCAACCTTGTTTAATCAGCTATGAATAATTTGATCCTTGCCTCTGTTTTCTTGTCTAATATTGCCACACCACAATAAATGGTATTGGTAAATAAATTGAATTCAGTTACTGACAAAAAAATTGGATGGAGAGTATTGCTTATGAGCGAAAAAGAAGAAAACCCAATAGTTGAACTGTTAAAAACCTTAGTTTCTGCTGGTATTTTAGCGTTTGGTATTCGTGCTTGTGTTGCTGAAGCTCGGTTTATTCCGTCAGAGTCAATGCTTCCTACACTAGCCATAGATGATCGTTTAATAGTTGAGAAAGTCAGCTATCGTTTTCGCGAACCAAAAAGAGGAGATGTAGTCGTTTTTTCGCCAACAGATACCCTCAAAGAACAAAATTATAAAGATGCTTTTATTAAAAGAGTAATCGGATTACCAGGAGATGTGGTAGAAATCAAAAATAGCAATGTATACGTAAACAATCAAGAACTAACTGAGAAATATATTTTAAATGCTCCTAACTATAATTATGGTCCCATGAAAGTTCCAGATGGACAGTATTTAGTTTTAGGGGATAATCGCAACAATAGTTATGATTCTCACTATTGGGGTTTTGTACCTCGGGAGAATTTAATCGGTCGGGCTACAGTGCGTTTTTGGCCTCTTAATCGACTTGGTCCTCTCGATCAGACACCTCTTTATCCTGAAGCCGAATAAACTTGCTTAGTCTATACTTTTTTTCGGACAAATTTATTAGCTTAAAATGTCAAGATGCTCCTGTGAATTAGAAAGTCAAACCAACAGGAGCATCAATAAAAACCTAAAAATATTAAATTTAGATAAATCTTAGATTCAGTTAATTAACGAAACATACTACTAACAGAACTAGCTTCGTGAATTCGCCAGATTGCCTCTCCTAATAAACTAGCTACTGAAAGTACTGTTAGTTGCTCGAATTCCTTAGAATCTGGGATAGGAATAGTATTAGTGACAATAACTTCTTTAAAAATCCCGCTAGATAGTCGAGAAACAGCAGGTTCAGAAAAAACGGCATGAGTAGCACAGGCATAAATTTCTTTGGCCCCTTCTTCGCGCAATAATTTACCTCCTTGTGAGAGAGTACCCGCTGTATCAATCATGTCGTCGACAAGAACTGCGGTTTTTCCTTTCACATCTCCAATAACATTCATGACTTCAGCTACATTGTGAGCTTGACGACGTTTATCGATGATTGCTAAAGGGGCATCGTTAAGTTTTTTGGCAAAAGCTCTAGCTCTAGCAACACCACCGACATCAGGAGAAACGACAACTAAATCGGTAAGATTCTTTGCTGCTAGATAGTTGAGAATAGCTGGAGAACCATATACATGATCGGTAGGAATATCAAAATAGCCTTGGATCTGAGCCGAATGCAAGTCCATAGCCAAAACTCTACTTGCTCCAGCTTCTGTTAGCAAATTAGCAACTAGTTTTGCTGTAATAGACTCGCGACCAGCAGTTTTACGATCTGCCCTAGCATAGCCATAATAGGGTATTACTGGAGTAATTTGGCGCGCAGATGCCCGACGACAAGCATCAATCATAATCATCAACTCCATGAGATTATCGTTTACTGGGTTACAGCAGGGTTGGAGTAAATAGACATCAGCTCCACGAATCGATTCTTGGATCTGGATATAAAGCTCTCCATCAGCAAACCGTTTGCGAATCATTGGCCCTAAGTCCATTCCTAAGTAACGGGCTACCTCCTTAGCGAGAGGTATATTAGCAGAACCAGAAAATAATCTGAGACGATTAGAATCTGATAGGAAGGGAGTTTGCTCCACCGACTGAGGCATCAATGTAGTACTATGGATCACGGCAAAATATATTCAACTCAATTCAGGGCAATCTTATCACTCTAGGGCTACTGTTACTCACAATAGTTTTGGCAATTTCTGCACCCAAAGCCCTAGATAACTTCAAAGTTAAAAGCAAAAGTCTTATAAATTAAGCTTTTATTAAGGTTTGGGAACTTTTTTTGCTCATCCTTATACTAAATCTTTCTGAGTATATTATATTTTTTCTAGTAATTTTTAGCATCAGTACATCTTACTAAGGTCTCTCTTTACTAATCTGTCCTGTTCACTAATCTTAGTATTGTAGAAAGGTAAGTATAAAAAACGATAAGCATTATCTAAACCTATGACAGCATTATTGATTGCAGGAACAGATACAGATGTAGGTAAAACTTTTGTGACCATAGCTTTAGCTGCTTACTGGCAACACCATAAATTAGAAAGTAAGACAATTACTAATACTCCTATAAGTATATTTAAACTTATTCAAACTGGCTCAGGAGATTGGGAATTATATAACCGTTTGTTTGCTGACACAAAATCCATTGAAGTGATCGCTCCTTTATGCTTATCCACTCCTGTTGCGCCACCGATCGCTGCTGCCAAAGAAAATAAAATAATAGAATTGGGTAAAATCTGGCAGGAATTTAGAGCGTCACAGCAAAAATCTGATTTAGTATTGTTAGAAAGCTTGGGAGGTTTAGGTTCTCCTGTAACCAACGAGTTGATTGTCGGCAATATTGCAGCAGACTGGCGTATACCAACGGTGCTAGTTGTTCCTGTTAAGTTAGGAGCGATCGCTAATACTGTTGCTAATGTAGCCCTGGCGCGGAGTCTTAAGATTAATTTAACAGGAATCATACTCAACTGTCTTCAACCAGAAGCAGAGAAAAAGATAGAAGACTTAACACCTATAGATCTAATTCAATCTTTGACTCAAGTACCTATTTTGGGAATTTTGCCTCATATTAGCGATCTAACAGATACTAAGAAATTAGCCCAGATTGTGGCTAATTGGGATCTAGAATTAACTATTTAGAAATCTGCTTGTTGCTCTATAAACGCTCTATAAAACGTAGAGCGAAAAACATTAACCCCACAAAAATTGCTAAACAAATTAAAGTACCAGCAATTAGATTATTTCCCACCATAAAAGAGACAATAATTGCAATCAAGTAAGGAATACCTAAGACTGCTATGACTATAGCCAGCTTGGTTGGAGTCCAGTTAATATCTTTCAAGTTAGTATCTATTCTGCCTCCTCCTCCTCCTGCTATTATTTTAGCTTCTTGAGATCTAGCAGTCTTACCTTGAATAAGTTTTTTGGGTATTTGGGGTTTTTTATCGGGCATAGTTATTGAATATTGCTCAACAAAGGTTACAACGTTAATAATGGTAGCGACACCATCTTTACGAGGATGGTTATTTGTACTTGAGTGATTATACTTGAGTATTTTTTTAAATGGTAATTTAATTGGTAATTTAATTATTGCTGAATAATATAAACATCAGTTGCTTGCTATATACAACTTGATTATTTTTTATTTGTGGAGATTACTGATACCTTGGCAAGGTATGGCAAAATCAAACAGGTTAAGCTTGAGTTTAATGATTGAAATGCTGCGACTTAAAAATAAAAAAAACTTGGCTACTATTCCCTCTTTCACATCCAAGTGTTATAGTTTTGAACTATAGTTTTATTGCTTTTGATCGAGCTTATATTATATTATATTTTATATTTTTATTTATATGAATACTGATTCAATCACTTTGGCAAAAAAGATTAACAGCCAATTCCTTGACTTTAAACAACAGAAGCAATTTTCTAACATTGCCAAATTACTCACTTATGCACTGCAGGTAAATTCCAGTCATTATAATCAGCAAATTTTCGGTTATATTCCGCAAATTTTTCGAGAAATTGAACTTAGTAAAGCTCCCAATCGAATAGAAAAGCAGGAACTGTACATAGGAGAGCCAGTAATTTATAAAATATATTATCCTGCCGAAAAAAAAATGTATGGTCTACCCTTTTTTTATATTTTTTGTTATCTCAAAAATAATTCCGATCGCTTAAATGTTTATTTTCAAAGTGCGCATCCACAATATAAAAATTTATCTCTTGATGACTATGATTTAAGCAAAGAAAAAATTAGTTTTGAAGGATGTGTTTCTGCTTTCAATGATGATGATATATCAGTTATTAGTATTAGCGATCCTGGTCAGTTTATACCAGGATTCACTTCTAGCTATTATGTTGGTTCGGCAGAAGTAAACTTTGTTCAATTAATTAGTAAAGTCTTAGAGAATATTTGTAATTTATCAGGTATTAGTCCTAATGAAACCCTTCTATTTGGGTCTTCTGCGGGGAGTTTTGGAGCATTACTTAGCAGCACATATTTTGCGCAAAAAGTTAATGTTTTAGCAGTAAACAGTCAAATATTTCTTCAAAATAGAGGTCGTCTGATGAAGTTTTTCTTTGGCTTGAGTGAGCCAAAAAAACTATTAGCCAAATTTGGGAATCAGATTTCTTGTACCCATAGGTTTCAACAGAAATTAAATAGTATACCTAATATTTATATCTTAGCTAATATTAACGATCATTTATATCAAAGAAATTTTGACTTTTACCAGATGTATTTATCAAGATTCACTAAAAAAGGGGGTGAAAATCAATCAGTTTTTGACAGTTACTATGGTATTAATGGTCATGGTCGCCCTGAAACATCTTCTTTAAAAGCTAAAATTAGAATTGCTCGAGAAATTTTAACTATGAAATCAACCATAGACTAGATTTATTTATCTTTTAATCAACTATTTATTGCCAATTAAACTCAATACCTAAATACTCTTCTAGCTGCCGATTATAAGGAGCAAAATAGTCTGCTAAAGTTTTTCTCAATTTAGAATGAACTTGATTATAAGAGCCAGCATTAACTTTAGGATAATTGTCTAATGGAGAATTCGGTAAGCCTAAAAATTCATATACTTTTTCCATATTTTTGCGGGGATTACTATAAAAATCTTCGCTTTGTAAAATCAAAAATTGTTTCCGACCTAATAATTCAATCCACGCTTTAATTTTATAGATATAAAGGCTACTTAAAATATTATCTGGATTATAAAAACCAGTATTAATAATTTCTGTTTCACTTACTGTAGCTAATCTTTTAATTTCTAAGGCGAGCGCCGTATCTAAATCTGTATTGGTTAAGCCACTATTTACTTTGTGGTAGTGCCAGGAAATTGCTCGATCTACGGGATTTCTTAGTAAAATAATAATTTTTACTTGAGGAAAAGTATCTTTAATTCTTTGAGCCACCTGAGGAAAACGCAGGTAGTTAGGTGTTGCTTCTCCTGTTAGAAAATCTTCTCGATCTGTGAGGGGAGGAAAATGAGCTAAATACCAATCAATTCCTCGGTCAAAATTTTTCCAATAAAAATCTATTTCCTTTTTATGAGAGAGTAAAACTTGTGGATGACGACTAAGATAATAATAAATAGAAGATGTACCACTCTTAGATGCACCAGCAATAATAAAGTCTGGACCAGACTCTTTTTTCTCTTTCCAGTTTAATTTAGCTAAATCAGGATAGGTTTGAATTGCTTGTTGATAACTACCAGTGCGATAGCAATCAATTGCTTCGGAGATACGATCTTGCTGAGTTAAAGCATCCCCTAAGTTACCCCAAGCAATCGGAATATCAGGATGTTGTGTAACTATTTGACGATAAAATTTAATTAATTCGGTTAACTGCTCCGAGGCGATGGGTGTATATTGTAAATCGATATAGGCAGACTTAAAGTTGGGTTCTAATTCAAGAGACTTTTGATACATAGCGATCGCATCTGGAAAACGTCCCTTGGCTCTGAGTAATTTAGCCATTCGATAATACAAAGTTACTGTTGCCTGAGGGTGTTTCTTTAAAGTTTCTTGGTAACCAGCAACAGCTTCCGTTTCCAGCGGTGATTTTTCGGGACTAGTTTTAACTGCCTCACGATAACAGGCAATAGCCAAATCATACTGCGACAAATGACGATAGACTAGACCTAAGTTGACTAAAACCTTCGTAAACTGAGGATTGATTGCTCTAACTTTTCTATAGGCAGCAATTGCCTGATGCCATTGCTTTTGGTTTTGCCATAGTAAGCCTAGTTGATAGTAAGCTTGCCAATAATCTGCTTGGAGGGCGATCGCTTTTTGATAGCATTCTTGAGCTTGAGAAGATTGCTCTATTTGAATTAAAGTTACCCCCCAATGATAATAGAGTTCGGGTATGTTGGGATCTAGTTCCCAAGCTGTTTGATAGCTATTGTTAGCTTGAAACCATTTTTCTCCACTTGCCAAAGCTTGCCCCAAAGCAAGATGAAATTGAGGATTTTGCCGATTTTGCTTAACTCCTTGACGATAAATCGTCAAAGCGTGTTCCTCTTTTCCTTGTTGAAGTAGCAAATTTCCTAAATTTTGATAAGCAGCTAGAAAATCGGGTTGACTCTCAATTGCTCGACGATAGCAAGCGATCGCTCTCCCTGGTTTATTGTATGATTGTAGAGTTTGACCTAAATCGTAATGCTGCTTAGCGGTAGCCGAATCAGGTTTTAGTTTAAAGGCTTGACACAGATGCTCCGCTGCTTGTTGTTCTTCATCTAGCTGTGTCAGAATTTTGGCAAGATTGCGATATGCTTCGGCAAAATCAGGATTAATTTTGATTGCTTGTTCATAACAAGTTAGAGCTTCGCGCCATCGTTTTTGCTGGGCGTATAAATTACCTAAATTAGCATGAACCACCGCAGGCTGAGGGCTACTAGCTATTTGTTCAACGTATTTAGCGATCGCTTGTTCAATTTGATCTGGATTCAATTGAGATAGAGAAAGTTGATTCATTGCTAATTCAGCAAGACTAGATTGATAATGATTAATGGTGCAGTCTTATAATTTGCGAATAATCAATTGATTTGTTGGGAGAGATTGATAGACTTGCTGCCATTGAGCTTTAACCGAGCCAAGAAACTGATCGATACCTTCTCGTGGATTTTGTTGGGGAGCGGCCCGGTTACGCCAGCCATAATAATTAAAAACAAGAAATCCTCCTGGCTGCAAAAGTTTCCAAGCCAGCTGCGTACTTTTTTCGGTGTATTTAGTCAATTTACAGCGATCTTGAAGATTGATTAAATCAAAACTATTGGGAGTACAAGCTGCCAGAAGTTCATGGGTATTTCCCTCCAAAAAGATAACTTTAGATTCTGATCCAGTTTTAACAACATTTTCTTTAAATTTGGGATAGTAGTTTTTATCGACACAAGTGAACCTATCGGCAGCATGGGTCAAAATTTTGTCTAACATCCAGCAGCAAGACATTCCCTGATAATAGCCTACCTCTAGAGCATTCACCCCTTTTTTGACCATTAGTGGTTGAAAATGTTCTTCCCAGATAGAAATACGATAGCTAAAAATATCTTGAGTGAAAAAATAATCGTTTTCCACACATTGATGCCAACCGCGATGTTTACAGGCTTTTTGAAAATTGCTAGCAGCTTCTAGCATTCTACCTTTTTCTCTTAGGGCATTACCTAAGTGAACGTAAACCCAGGGATATTCTTCGACCAAATTCAGGATGGCATAGCAAGTAGAAATCGCCTCGTCCCATCTTTGGAGAATTAAAAAGGTTTTGACTAAATCTCGATATGCCCAGGGAAAATCAGGCGCATTTTTGATTGTCTGATGAAAACAGTCAATTGCTTGGTCAAAGCTACGCTGTTGCAAATAAATTGTGCCTAGTTTATACTGCGCTCTAGCTTCTGTTGGTTCGAGAGTCAAAATCTTTTGATAAACAGCTTGAGCTTCGTCTAGCTGACGTTGTCGTTGATAAATTTCTCCTAAATCATAATATGCAGGAATTAAACCTCCATCTCCTGCTGTAGCTTTTTGATAGCAAGCGATCGCTTCTGAGATTTTACCTCGTTGTTCCAAGGCTTTAGCTAATTTATAATAACCGCCATTATTAACCAAATTGGGATTGATTTGAGTTGCTCGATACCAACAATCCATCTCTGCTTCTCTTTGTTGCAGTTGACCATTGATTTGAGCCAATTTAGAATATACCCTTGCCGAATTGGGCAAATACTTTAAAGCATTTTCAAAAACAGTTCTGGCTTCTGACCAATGTTCTTCCAGCATGTATAGTTCTCCCAATTGAGAATATACTTCTCCCAGATTTGCTTTATTTTCTAAAGCCAGAGAATGCCAAACAATAGCTAGATCAAACTGCCCAATTCCTTGAAGCAAATTGCCCAAATTTCTAAAAGCAGTTTGCCATTTTTCTTGATTGTTCGGTTCTACTTCTATTGCCTGCTCGCATTGTATAATTGCTTGAACTAAATAGCTAGAATCCACAGCTAAAATATGATTTATTTTGAGGTTTATTGTTACTTTTTAAATATTCGAGTGCCAATCAACAAAAGATACATCGTCGATAATCTTATTATTTTAGATATTAATTAGGTTATTGACATCTGTAGTTTTGCACAAATCGACCACAGAATACGACCATCTTACACTTCGCCGTCAAACGACAGAGCCTGAGATAATTATCGAATATGTTCTAAAATTAGTTGCAAAGAACTAATATTGACAAATATATCTTCTGTTAGAGCATTTTGATACATTAAATTACGTAGAGGTAAACAGTCAAAACTTTGTCCAATTAAATAGTAATGCTGTAATTGTAACTGCTGACTAATCATCCAATAATCGGTTCTGACATAGTTAGGTGAAAAAAGTTCAACAATTTTAGCTGAAGGAGAACAAAAAACTAAATTAGTTAATCCTGAGCCGTGAGCAGCAACGATAGTTTCCGCATTAGCAAATACTGCTACCTGTTCTAAAACCGACATTTCTTCGAGAAAAACAGTTTTAAATCCTTGGCTGTTGAGTAACTTACTTACTTCCAATTCATTAACCAGATGCCTATTTCTAGATTTAGCCCGACTGATATAAATTTTTTGACCTACATTTGTTTTGGCTAAACTAATTTGAGGTAAGAAACTCCGTCTGAGAAAGTTAATTGTGCCTTGAGGAACCCAATCTAAATATCCAGGAAAAGAGGGAATAATTAATTCTGTAGCTTGAACATGATTATGGCGATCGCTCTCTAAAATTTTCTCAGAGGGGATACCTAAGATATTTAATGTTTCTTTTTGATAAGGCTTACTGAGGCTATTGACTACAAACCAATCAATCTCACTGCTTTTGATTCCACTGCGCCGAATTAATTCAATCCGAGGCAGAATATCAAACATCCAATGATAGTAAACATGACCAGCTAAACCAGACAACAGAGCAACTTTTCCGTCTATTTTTTCTACGGAGGGGATGCTTTCTTGGTTAAAAATTGTATGTTCTGTTCGCTCTTGGTAAGGACACTCTGGCAAAAACCAAGGATAGTCGCGAGATAAATCTCCCAATAAATAATTATCAGGAGTGATCACAGCGATAGCATTACAAATCATCCACGAATTTTTTTGCGGTGCAATCCAACTTCGCCCTTCTGGAATTGTAACGACAAAAGGCCGAGGGGTTTTAATTGGCGGAATTTCCTCAAAAGAACATTGATAAGCATTTTTGCCGATCTGCACTGGCTGAAAATATTTGATCAGCTTAGTCATGCAACTGTTACAGTTAACTCCACCACAATTTGGGCGCAGTTTTTGACCAGAGGTAGTGATATTGATGTCTTTTGGTTGTCGTGTTCCCAGAATCCGCGAGACCATTGATGAGTTATTATCCTCCCACAACACTTGAACATAGTTAAAGTCTTCTAAGCCACAATCTCTGATCCAATCTTGAGTGTAATGATAAATTTGCCTTGGGAGTAAAGATAAATTGTCTTCGCTAGGAAACAAATTGGGTAAATTATCCCAGTGTTTTGCCTGTTCTATTTGTTGATTAAGAACGACTTCGTAATAGTCGATCGCTTGTTCTGCTTCTTTGGTGCCCTCGAGAATTTTACCCAACTGAAAACAGATTTGAGGATGTTCTGGTTCAAGATTTAAACCAATTTGGTAAATAGCTATAGCGGCATCTAATCGCTTTTGTCTGGTTAAACAGTTGCCTAGCTTGAGATATGACTCTACTTCCTGTGGCTTAATTTGTAAAGCCTGTTGATAATAGATTTCAGCTTGCTCGACTCCTCCATACTCAAATAAAACATCTCCCATGTAAAAATAGATGCGCCATAAATGATGATAAGCTTCGACGTTATCATTTTGCTTTAGAGCTTGTAGAAAACGAGCGCAAGCTACCTTAGCTATCTCTAGCAGATCTTCTGCTGCGGAATTTAAAACTCGGTGACAATAAGCATCAACAAATTCAGGCTGTAACTCAATTATTTTGCGCCAACAGTCCAAAGTTTCCTCCAGATTGCCACTATTGTGTAGCGCAGTTGAAAGATTACTGTACGCTAAGACATTATTGGATTCTAGTTTAATAACAGTTCGAAAACATTTAATAGCTTGGGGACAGTTGCCTTGTTGTTGCCATAGCTTTCCTAGATTATGATGAGCTAAAGCCATATTAGGGTCTAGGGCAATAGCATTTTCAAAACTACTGAGTGCGAGTCCTGGCTGGTCATTAAACCAGTAAACTTGACCCAAATTATTATGTAGAGTTGCCCAAGTCGGATCGAGATTAATTCCTTGTTTAAAGGTGGCGATCGCCTGAGCATATTCTTGTTGTCTAGCAAAAGTACTACCTAAATTACTGTAGGCTCGAATAAAATTAGGCTGTACGGCAATTCCCTGTTGATAGCTAACAACCGCCGCTTTCAATTCACCTTTTTGATCGTAGAGAACTCCCAAGTTAAAATAAACTGCAGCGTAATCTGGTTTAATTTCTGCCGCTTTGTTGTACGCTGCAATAGCATCAGACCAGTTCCCCATCTGATGAAGTACTACACCCAAATTGTATTGTAGTTCTGCCCAGTTTGGTTCTATGGCTAAGGCTTGCTCATAATGCCAAGCTGCTTGACCTAATTGTTTTTGTTTACTATGTAGTAAACCTAATTCAGCATATACCTCTGCTTGGTTTACTGAAGTACCAAGCACTTTTTGATAAGAACGGATGGCTTCTGCTAGCTTTCCTTGTTGAGCATAAGCTTTAGCCAGATATGGATAAAAATCAATGGCATTTGGCTCATTAGCGATCGCTTCTTGACAGACTTTAATAACCCGATCCCACTCTCCTTGAGCTAAATGGGATTTGACATTTTTGATTGAGGATTCGCCTCTTATCATTGATGGTAATGGGGAAGACCCGAACTGAAAATTACAAAATGAATTAAATTAGTTGATGATTGAATCTAATTAAACCAAGGTTGAACTTACCTAGACTAGCCCATATATTTCCAAATTTACTTAATTAAAATTTTAAGCTAAATACCTAAACATACTATTAGACCCACAACGTTAGTTATGGGTCTAATCAACACTATATTACTATTACAGATTGAATACCGAACGTCTACTTAGAATAACTCCCAAGTATCCTTGTCATTTTTGGATACCTCGACGTCTAAACCTTCGCCAATATTAATAGCTGCTTCTCCGTTGACATCAACAAAACCAGTCTCTGAATTGTAGGTAACAGTACCATCGCCAGCCCCAAAGATTTTGATCTTATCGGCAAAGCCATTAGCCTGGAAGTCGACAATTTCGTCGCTCGCACCTGACTCAAATTCACTAGCAGCAAATTCAAAGATATCGTCTCCAGTGCCACCCTTAAGGGTATCGCCCATAGGATTGCCATCTTCGTCTACGCCACCAAGACCACCTCTGAGGATGTCATTTCCAGCACCACCGATTAGAACGTCAGCACCAGTGAAACCTTTGATCTTATCGTTGCCTTCGCCACCTCTGAGGATATCGTCTCCAGCACCACCATTGATTATATCGTCTCCAGCTGCTGTGAACACTGCAGCATCACCTGCACCAGTGGTAACGACATCTACTAGTCCACCGCCGATAACACCAACCTCAGCGTCACCTTTGATTTCGATAATATTTTCTTCACCTTGTTGACCAACAACTTCTAGTCCACCATCTGGACTAGTCGTTTCTAACAAAGAATCTGTGTTTTCTGGTGAAACAATAGTTGACATAATTAATACTCCCTATTTGTAATGTTAATTTGACCTGAAAATGTCTAAAATAATTAGACTTTAAAACCCTCTTTAACTATGATAAATCATATTTAATTTATTTCTAGTAAGACAGAATATAAAAGAATTTTGAATAAAATTATATTCCATACTACTACTAATATATTTTCTGCATACTTGAATAAATGTCAATAGTATTAGTTCGCATAGATTATCATATTTAAATAGTTGAATATACTGAAAAATAGTTGAATATACTTAAGAAAAAAAATACTTGAGACATTTACAATGCTTGCTATAAAAGCAATAAAAAATATTTTTTCGAATTTCAATTATAGTTTTCAATCTGAATTTTAAAAATCTTTATCATGGATTATTAAAAATATAAATTTAATTTTTAAATCTATAATTAATCTAAAAAAATTAATCTAAAAAAATAACAATTTTTTAATATTAAAAAATATCTATTAATTATTATTTTTAATATTAGAACAGGGGAATGCATTATTGTCCACTGTAATATTACTAATATTTTGAATATCTTACTTAAAAAGTATTTTGAAAACTGGTTTAAAACCAAGCTTTTTTATTGCTTATACTTATTTCTCATCATTCGCGCAATCAAGAATAAGAAAAGATACCTACAGATTTACGCGATAGAATTGACATAACTCAAGTAGAATTTTCCACCAGCCCCGAATAAATATCAGGAGAAAGTCCCAAACAAAACAAAATCTGGTTCTGCAAAGGATTAAGCTCAGTAACATCTCCATACCATTCTCCCTTAACTTTCAAAAGAGTCAGAGTAAGATGTTTAAAAGCTGCCAGTAATTTTTCCGCAGTAGGTCGCTGTGTTGCCTTTTTCGGATTACCAGGATAGAGTCCTCTGAGGGATTCTCCCGACTGTTGTAAGCTACGACGGACGACAAATTCAATTAAGGTCAGGATTCGCACCGCCAAACTTAACAAATGCACTAATCCTTTAACTTGGTCATCTCGTTGAACAAAAAAAGGAGCAATAGAGAGAGGACAGCCTTTGAGGCGATGAAAACTGCGTTCAGCTATCCATTCATCCCGGTAGGTCAAAACAGCTTGAGGGAGAGAAAGTCGCTCCACAAGAGCATTGGTGACATAAGCTCGCCATCCTAATTGCTGTTCAACTTGTTGAATCGCGATCTTCTTTTGGGTAACTACGGTAATTTGGTATCGTCCTGGTCGCGAGCGAGTGGGAACTTCGTAATCGTAGTCATAGTCCAATAATCCTTCCACCCGATGGGTTTTGAGAATGGCTTGGGCTTTTTGACACAGTTCGAGTTCATCTCGGATCTGTCGTTTTCCCCGACCTACTGGTGGTGTCAAAGCTAAAAGTTTTTGCATCGCTGTTTCCAGACGGGTTTGAAGTCCTCGTTGTTGTTTCTTGAGGTAGGAAGAGGAACGAATCAATAAGACTCTTTCCGTCCAAGTCTGAGTTAATCCATTGATGGTGGTCTCTTGCTCACGCTCTAATTCATATCCCATCCCCAATACTTGCTCCTGACCATCATCAGAATGTCGGATAATTTTCACCTTCTCCAGTTGTTCCCTCAAAGCCAATTCGATCCATTCTGATAACAATTGAGGCACTTGACCGACTTGGGACAAGGGGCAGAGGTAGTAATGATTTGAACGATGAATTGAACCACGAGTGTTGATGGCACTCATCTTACAATCTCCCACACAGAGTAATCCTGGGTCATCAAGAGTTGAAAAGATTTGTTTCAATGCTGGCACATATAGTCCATCGTCTGCTTTTTCTCCTGACACCACCTTGGTTACTAACGGCATCCCCAAGGGGTCTAGGCTTGCCATCATGGTTTTAATCTGTGGCAGGTTGGGGTTGTCTTTGCTGTGACCGAATTGAAATAGTCCTTCTTCCGTGACCAGATGATAACCACGCTCTGGTTGTGGCATCGATTCTGATTTGATTGACTCCTAGTTGGTAAACACGAATGCTGTTACGATTCAGATCAGTTTCAATCTCAGTCCAGCTACTATCATGGCTCAATCTTCTCAGTAGAATGGACAATCGGTCATCGGTGAAGTCGGTTTCTCTTAATTCTAAATCACATACTGTTTCCAGGGTATAGCTTCTTTGATTCACCCACTCTCTTACCTTGACTTTTCGATGGTCTCCCGCCGAGAGAATATATGACAGCCAGATGAGTACAACCCATCCCCAGTTCAGTCCTTTTTCATTTCCATGTCGCGGTAGATGCTGATTAATGATTTCTGGCAATCCGATCTGCTTCATGACATTCAGTAACAGCACTACATCGTCAATTCTCTCGGAGCTAATCTGGCAATTTTTGTTCTTACTCATTGTCCAGATTTATCATATTTAGTTGTCTTTTCTTCAGTCTGAGATTTGCTTTAGGTATCTTTTCCTATTCTTGATTGCGCGAATGATGAGTTATTTGCATAACTAAAAGAATCAAAAAACACCTGGTTGCTTATACTGAAATAAATTAGACTAATTGTTATCAAATCAATAGGTTCAATGAGACGCTCAGATATTTTAGACAGATAATAGTCGCAAAAAATTGATAACCTCAAAATCAGAGTTAAAATAGGAAGTCAACAATAAAAGAATTATGCGTAGCTGAAATTGAAACTTGAATTATGGAATTTGACAATGTCGAACCCCGTGTCGGCGTAATTATTCCTACTTATAATTGCGATCGCTATATTGTACAGGCTATTGAAAGTGTTCTAAAGCAAGAAGGTTGTACTTATGAAATAATTGTCATTGATGATGGTTCAACCGATTCTACAGAGAAAATATTAGAGCCATACAGCGATCGCATTCGCTACATCAGACAAAAAAATAAAGGGGTTGCCGCAGCCCGTAATCATGGCATAGCAATAGCCAAAGCCGACCTAATTGCCTTTCTGGATGCCGATGATTATTTTTTACCAGGCAAACTGGCACGTCAGGCAGAAATTTTAACTAAGCGTCCCGATCTTGGTATTGTCCATAGCGGATGGCAAAGAGTAGATGCTCAGGGCAATAAATTGTTAGATGTTTGTCCTTGGGAAAACATTCCTGAACTAGACTTAGAAAATTGGCTGCGTTGGAAACCTGTATTACCCAGTGCCATGATGTTTCGTCGAGAGTGGCTTCAGTATGTTGGTGGTTTTGATCCCCGTTTTCCTCCAGCCGAAGATACTAATTTAGTTTTAAAATTGGCTCTAAAAGGATGTAAAACTGCGTGGCTACGCCAAATTACAGTTTGCTATCGTCAGCACGATGAAAGCGCCATGCACAAGGGTTTACCCCAAGCTCGTTCTTTGTTGGCAGTTACCAATGATTTCTTTGCTCAACCTGATTTACCGCCCAAAATTAGACTAATGGAGCAGTCTGTTCGTTATGGTACATTAGTATGGATTGCTTGGTATCTACACTACACAGGACATCAAGCAGAAACAACACAATATCTCAAGCAGGCTTGGAATTATCGTCCTGATTCGGGGATGAAAACTGTAGTAAACTGGATTGAAAGTTTTGCCGATTTTTCCCGTAATTGGGGAGTTAAATTGAATATTAGTAATTTAACTAGCTCTAATGAATGGCAACAGCTAATTCAATGGATTATTCAGAAAACGAGTAAGATTGACCAAGAAACATCAGCGGTTTCTTCCTCTCTAGGAGAGATTAATTCAACACTCTAATTAGGTTATGCTCCTGTAGAGGAAGTTTTTCTCAGGGTAAATTTTTTATGACTATTGCTCGGACAATTTGTGTAGGGTTTCTCGCTCTAATTGTGATTGGAACGCTACTACTGATGATGCCCTTTGCCACTGTTTCAGGAACATGGAACAGTTTTATTGTGGCTTTATTTACCTCCACTTCGGCTGTCTGTGTGACAGGTTTAGCGGTAGTAGATACAGGGAGCGATTTTTCTTTTTGGGGACAGCTAACTATTCTCTTGTTGATTCAGATTGGTGGTTTGGGCTACATGATGACCACTACTTTTTTGATGCTACTCCTGGGAAGAAAATTTGACCTGAGACAGAAGTTTGCCATTCGAGAATCATTCGATCGTCCTTTTTTGCAGGGTAGCAATAACCTAGTGCGATCGATTATTGCCACCACTATGATTTTTGAAATTACTGGTATATTTTTATTGCTCCAAACCTTTGTTGCCGAAAATGGCTGGTCACAAGGCTTATGGTATTCTATTTTTCACAGCATCAGTGCTTGGAATAATGCAGGCTTTAGTCTTTTTTCTGATAGTTTGGTGGGCTATCGTTCTTCTTGGGCAGTCAATTTAATTATTTCTGGCTTGGTTATTTTCGGTGGTATTGGCTACCAGGTAATTATTGAAATGTATTTATGGTTGGTCAATGTAATGAAGCGCAAGCCCGAAAGATTTTGCTTTTCTCTTAATTTTAAGGTGGTAGTCAGCACTACTATTTTATTGTTAGTACTAGGGACGATCGCTTTTTTCCTCACAGAGTTAAATAATCCTGCCACTCTACAACCTTTTAGCTTTGAAGATAAATTTTTGGCTGCTGGGTTTCAGTCTATGTCTACGAGAACCGCTGGATTTAATAGCATTGATCTGGGCAATATGACCACTGCAGGTTTATTTATTACGATGGGATTGATGTTTATTGGTGCTAGTCCTAGTGGTACAGGAGGAGGTATTAAAACAACCACCTTTAGAATTCTCTATAACAGCACCAAATCAGTTCTGCGAGGACAAAACGAAGTAGTTTTATATCAAAGAGAAGTCCCTAGCACCCTGATTTTGAAAGCAGTAGCAGTGGTATTTGGCACAGCGGCATCAATTGTTTTGGTCACTATTTTAATTTCTTCAATCGAAACTCAATATAATTTTCTGCAAATTCTATTTGAAGTGATCTCTGCGTTTGCGACGGTGGGTTTATCTACGGGAATTACCTCTAGTTTGGCAGTTGCTTCCAAGGTAATTTTGGTATTTGCCATGTATGTCGGCAGAGTAAGTATTTTAATTGTGATTGCTGCCATCATTGGCGATTCCAGTCCCAGTACTCTGCACTATCCAGAGGAAAACTTGCTAGTTGGTTAAAAAATAATTAGCTAGAAGCAGATAAAAAATCATCGTAATTGATTTCCATAGATTAAAATGCCAATAGTGAGCATTATTCAGGTAAGAGGCCAAGTTGAAATCTCTCAATTTTTTGACTAACTCCCGTGCTAAAAATCGTCAGTTTGCCGTAATTGGCTTAGGGCGTTTTGGCAGAGCAGTCTGCACTTCGCTACACAAAATGGGTTATGAAGTTTTAGGGACAGATATAGACGAAAAATTAGTTGCTCAAGCTTTAACTCAAAAAATTGCCTCTCATGCCATTCAACTAGATTCTACTGAGCCTGAATCCTTAAAAGAAGCTGGGATCTTTGAGATGGATACGGTAATTGTGGCTATTGGTAATTATCTCCAGGAAAGTATTATCACTACACTCAATGTCAAAGAGGCTGGAGTGGAACAGGTCATCGCTAAAGCTTCATCCGAGATTCACGGCAAAGTATTACGACGAGTAGGAGCGGATCGAGTAGTATTTCCTGAATACGAGGCTGGCTGTAACTTAGCTAGTACCCTTACTCAACCAGCATTTTTAGAGCGTTTTGAATTAGATACAGAAAATAGTATTGTTGAGGTATTAGTACCAGAAGCTTTTCACAATCAAACTTTATCTCAATTAGATTTACGTAAACGCTATGGCGTAAATGTCTTGGCAATTGGTAATGGTGATAAGTTCTTGACCGATCTGAATCCTGGGCAAGTACTGAAAGAAGGATTGGTGATGGTAGTAATTGGTAGCAATAAGAATCTTCAGCGGTTACCTATTTAAATCTAAATTTTAGAGAGAAATCTGATACCAAATCTGTAAATTTTAGAATTAAATGGCGTAAAATCTTTAGAGTTATTCTACATAATACAATATCTTACAATAAGATTATGCATACTTGGATGACTAGAGGCTTGCTAGTAATGCCCGAAGAATCAGAAAAGAAGAAATAGCTCCAGGATCTTGATGTCCTGCACTTCTTTCTCCTAAGTAACTAGCCCGTCCCTTGAGAGCTACTAAGGGAATTGTCTGTTTCATGCCTGTTTCTGCTGTTTGGACGGCTTGTCTTAATGCTTCTACTGTTGTATTTCCCTTAGCCACTAACTCGGCAAAAGTATTTACTGCTGGAAAAAGAGCATCCAACATCGTCTTATCCCCAAGATTAGCCTTACCTCGTCCGACTACTCCTGCTACTCCTGCTTGTAGTAAGTTAGCTAACTCGTTTGGGGTTAATTCTTCTTTTCCCGTTACTACTGTGGAAGCTCGCAGGAAAAAAGTACCGTACAGAGGACCACTCGCACCACCAACACCAGAAATGAGAGTCATGCTAACTGTTTTGAGAATAGTACCAATATCTTTAGTTTCTAATTGTGGTAACTGCTCGGCTACTTTCTTAAATCCGCGATCGAGATTAATTCCGCGATCCGCATCCTCAATAGCAGCATCTAACTCGGTTAAATAGTCTTTATTTTCGGAAATTGTTTTAGCTACTGCTTGTAACCAGTTTAAGATTTGTTGTTTAGTTACGTTCATTATTTTTCCCTAGCAAAAATTACACCCCCCAACGTAATGCAGGAGTTTTCACTGGCGCATCCCATAATTTGAGAAGCTCGTCATCTAATTTTAGGAGGGTAATCGAACAACCTTGCATTTCTAAGGAAGTAATATAAGCACCGACCAGACTACGGGCAATTTGGATGTTTTCTTGAGCGCAAATTTGGGCTAATTTTCGATAAATAATATAAAGCTCTGATAGGGGTATACCGCCCATGCTATTAACAAAAGCCAAAACGCGATAACCTTTTTCTAACCCACCTTCCGCACGTCAAAATGTAGTTTTAAAAGATTACGATATTTTAGTTGTTTAGCGATTGCGCTCCGCGCACTGCGAAGCAATCGCCAATTTCTCAAAGCGATCG
>JAAUYG010272557.1_pt1 | contig 26412 bp, 25 predicted proteins | sample 7278091 | NCBI WGS metagenome assembly JAAUYG01 (sample SAMN14350201, study PRJNA611818) | marine sediment metagenome | isolation source: surface marine sediment (0.6m) | place: French Polynesia: Moorea | collected 2018-08 | reverse complement strand
TAGAAATCCTTGAAATCCTTGCTTTGGCGTCCACATGATTTGGGTTGGGAGCCTGGGGCTGGGAGTCTCCTGCTGTAGGCAAGGATTTCAACACAGCACGGAGGGCAGGGCCTGATTCCTTAATCGGCTTCTGGACCAGCGATGAAATTGTTCCAGGTCGATCCATATCAAACCTCTTTAACTACCCACAATAGTGTCTGTATTAAATGAATTATTAAAGAAAAAAACTTAGCTTACTATACTTTACTATGAAAATAATAAAAAAATGGAACTGTATATCAGCATACCTACATAGAAAAAACACAGTCCTCTAAACATTGCATATATTCCCTTCCTAAGCCTTAGTACATAACTAGTTTTATGGGTTATCAAGCAGGCCACATCCAGCATCTGGGTGTTTAGTGATGGATTGGGACCAGGTACTGATACTTATTTTCTGAAGGGGATTCCATTAGTTTGTGGGGACGTCTGGTTGTAAATGTGAGAACTAATATATCCCTTTCTTTTATTTCTTTATATTATATTGTATCAGGATATGATACACAGCAATGTATTCCAGATGTAGCCTATAAATTGTATATGTTTATCAGAATTGTATTTATGAGTATGAATATGTGACGGCAGAAAACCAAAATAACGTCAAAGTTCATGATGACGTCATGTTGAAAGGTGTTTCCCCAACTGTTTGAAATGAGACGGAAGGTTGGTAAAATTGCACGCCTAAATTTGTATTATTTGAAGTGATATTGGGTAGGAATGTTATTAAGTATTGTAAATTCTGTTATGCAAAGTACTCGCGAAGACTAATTTCAGTACCAATACTTACTGGATCGACTCTGACAAATTGTCATTGAGCAGATTTTGGAAACTGTCAGTCACCAGTGGCAGTGCCAGTGGTCACTGACATTGACAATGAGTGAGTCTGATGGTATCCAGTCGTTTCGTCACACGGTCGTTTCGTCACGGCCATTTTTGTGTGACGAACTGACCAGCTGCTGATGGGGGAGAGGGCGTGCATGTGGTGGACCTAGGCGTAAATGACTGACTTCCTCAAACATGTTTATTTCGAATTCTTCTCCCACGATTACTACTGTATCAAATTTCGTTGTGGTATGGTCTGGGCTTTTAAAATTAAACTCCATGAACATGATGAAGCCCTCATTTCATTCATTTAGAGCTGGTATATGTCTTTGCCTAGCCCAATAGGACTCTCTATACTACGTGATATAGAGTCCAATATGTGTTGTACCAAAATCTCGGGTTTATACTATTTTTCGAAAAGTCGCAACTGTAACCTACATCTTTGGTTCACAAAGTGTTCTTAAAGTTCCGCTGCGAAAACGAGATAAACCAAACGCCATCTTCGAGGTATATTTACTGAAAAACCATTGCTGAAGTTTACCCTTTCGAAAGACGCCATTATTCGCCGTCACGACCCCTAGCGACTGACGGAGAACAGGTAGTTCAAGGAGATTCGGAGTTTACAAAGTTGGTTTCCCGCCAAAAGTTACACAGGTGCGACTAGTATAACTTTTGGGTGGGAAACGATGTTTGCAGCTGTTTAACGGTGACCTAATTCTCGTCACTTGCCTGTATAACACCCACCATATTGCACCGCTCTGGTACAACATACACTAAGGAAGCCTTGAAGTTAGGCAGAACATTCGAAGCGGCAGCATCGCATGCCAAACAACCTCAGGACATGTCAAGCACCCCTGTACATGGCATCCGAAGTAGATGGAGAACCTGTCTAAACTGAGGACAACATTCACTACGGCAGCGAGAACTCTCTCCAGCCTATGGATCCAAATGCAGCGCTTGCCAAAAAGAATCATTGGGCTACAGTCTGTATATCCAGCAAACAGCGTCCAAAGTCCAAATCCAAATCACGTTTCTCCCAGTCCAAGAACAAAAATGGCAGAACACAGAAACGGGAAGCACAACCAAAAGCTCTACACTGTGTACAAAATCCACACATCCAGGTCGAAACCCGTAACCAGGACATGTGAATGACCAATTTGAAGCACTTTCATTCCGCATATTCAGTGCAGTTCAAATGTCTGTCTCATCTACAGATCTATGATATTCACAATATCCCTAACCAGACGAGGCATATGCAATGTTGGACGTAAAGCTCGTAGGGAAACCTGGGACCCACAGCTTAAGGCCAATATGAGAGCGCAAAGCAACACATTGCCACTGCATATATTCAGGAAGATGTTCCATCATCTTGTGAACGATCAAGGCAAACCCGTGGAGTTGATAGCTGTCTCAGGCAGATCTGCTAGACTAACAGCTTACAATAACCATGATAACACTAGCATCGCTTGCTATGGTACTACATACATCCAGTGTAAGTATGGCGAATCAGAATGGTTCGACACGAAGTTCTTTCTGGTGGGTGTTGAAGGCCCAGCAGTTGTTGGACTTCCATCAAGTGTCAAACTTAAGCTGGTGACAATGCACTGCAACACCGTTGATGTTAACAAATCATAAATGCCATAAATCGACAACATTGCTTCACTGAAACAGATTTATCCCAACCAGTTCGATTGGATTGGATGCTTTCCAGGCCCAGTCAAGCTGGAAGTAGATCCACATGTGGAACCACACGTTGATCCACCCAGAAAAACTCCCATTGCACCTGCAGGGAAAATCCAAGAGAAAGTCAATGAAATGGAGTCTCAAGGCATCATGTGGAAAATCACCGAGGCAATGGATTGGGTATCAAGTGCTGTGTATCCCCAGAAACTTGATGGAGATGTCAGGGTATGCATTGACCCAAAACACTTGAATATGGCCCTGAAGGGCCCACATCACAAGACTCCAACTCTAGAGGAAGTCACCAATCACTTCCGAGGTGCCAAGGTGTTTTCCAAGCTAGATGCTAAATCCAGCTACTTGTCTCCCATTTCACCTATCTGTCTCGCGGGATGTCTTCCAAAAGAAGATGGACTACATCCTTGCCAAGGTGGATGGAGCCACAGGCATCTGCAATAACATTGCCATAGGTGTGGAAAACGATGTGGCACATGGTTGTATATTGCACAACCTGATGAAAGTCGCAGGTGAAAATGGCATATGTTTAACTCAGTTTAAAATGCCAGATAAAAATATGTTCCATATCCATCTTTGGCATGATCTACACAGATGAAGGTGTGCGCCCAGGTCCTCAGAAAATCACTGATTTGAAGTCGATGCCACCACCTGAGTACAAGAAAGAACTACAATCATTCCTCGGTTGCTGAACTAGATTCCCGTTCATCCCGAACCTCGCTGAAAAAGCCACAATGCTGCGTGACATGACCAGAGATCACGTTCCATTCATGTGGGATGAAGATCACCAAAAATGCTTTGAAAATCTGAAGGACTCTGTTACAACTGAATCCTAACTCCAGTACTTGTCTTCGACACACAGATCACACCCATATTGGAAGTCGACGCCAGCATCAAAGGCCTTGAGGAAGCAATGATTCAATGCAACAAGCCAGTTGCATTTGCTTCTAAATCACTCACTGACGCTGAAAAGCGGTATGCTTGCTTTGAGCGCAAGCTTCTAGTGAATAGTATTTGTAATAGTATTTCGAATTCAACGATTCCTTGTGTACCTATTTGGGAGACATTTCCGGGTCATCACAAACCACTGGTTATGATCCTAGTACACAAGCCAATCTCAAAAGCATCACCTAGGCTGCAGCACATGATGCTCAAGCTCCAAGGTTACCAGTTTGATATCCAATATCGGCCAGGGATGGAGATGATATTTGCAGACACACTCTCAAGACTCCCCAGTACCCAGAACAACAACCCTGTGGATCTTGATGTAAGAGTGGACATTGTGTGCTTCTCCACTGAACACGTTGACAGAATGGCCAGAATCCGAGAAGCAAGCAGACAGGACCAGAGGACAGCATCCTGCACCGCCTTGCAGAGATCATTATCACAGGATAGCCAGAAAACATTAAATATGTCCCCAAACCCATCCAACCATACTGTTCATACAGGGGATGAACTCTCTGTCGAAAATGGTATAATTCTGAAAGGTGGGAAAATCCTCATACCCGAAAGCCAGCAAGCAGAGATCCTCAACCAATTGCACTATGGGCATCTTGGTATCACCAAGACACAGCTACGTGCATGCGACATGGTCTACTGGAACAATATGAACAAAGACATTGAGATGATGGTACAGCACTGTCCTATCCCTCAGGAATATCAACCAAGCCAACCAAAGGAGACATTCCTGCAACATGAGATCCCAAACAAGCCTTGGGAGGTACTAGGCACAGAGCTCTTTCGTTTCAACAATGGAGAGTTCCTCATTCTTGCTGACTATTACACCAAATTCCAAGTTATACGAAAGCTGCCAACCCAGCACACCAGCATTGTGGTCATCTCAGCAATGAAAGGGATATTCACCGAATACGGAGTTCCCCAATGCAATGTGAGTGACAAATTCGCTCAGTTCTCTTCAGCATTATTCTGAGCATTCGCCAAGGAATGGTCATTCAATTACGCCACATCATCTCCAAGGTATCCGAGATCAAATGAATTCGTAGAAAGACAGATCCGTACAGTCAAGTCCATACTACAAAAAGCGAAACAGGACAGCAAGGATCCAGCCTTAGTTTTCCGATGCCTGAGGACAACACCGATTGGACCTGGCCTACCAAGCCCAGCAGAAATCCTGATGGGCAGAAGGGTGAATTCTAATCTTCCAGTCAAAACAGACACCCCAAGAAATGGCGATCTAATCAAGTCCTACCTTGAACAACGGCAAGACGTCCAAATGGCAAATCATGACACACACACGAAAGATTTCTCATCACTCGTGCCAGGACAGACTGTACGGATTCAGGACCAGAACACTGGACACTGGACACCAGGGAACATGGTGTCGCAGTGCGAGCCAAGATCATGCATAGTTTCAACACCCAATGGATCAACCCTGAGACGCAAGTCATGCAACTGTGTTCATCTTCGTGAATCAACAGCAAGCAACCCGGTCCAGAAATATGCAACATTAGCTCCAGACACTGAATCCCCGAGCAGTCCCTATGTGGAACCGACCACAACCGAGAAGCATACAGATGATCAATCCGGAAAGACACGCGGATACACTGACTCTAGTGGCCTGTACCACACCAGTTCCGGTCATGCAGTTATCAAGCCTGATAGACTAAGCCTTTAAGACATTATCGCCTATGTACATAAACCAAGCCCATAATGTGTTACAACAAAGGCCTGCACAAAAGACTGAGCCTACACAGCATTACTGTGCAATGCATAAGAGACATAATGGACAAATATATAACTCATTCAGTCTCTTACGAGTAATGGGCCTGATATTCATATCTGATATCTCGTATATGTATCTGATATCTCATATCATGCATATCAGGTTTTATCACATGCTGCCATAAATTCCATTTACTGTAGGACCTTAACCAGTGCTTTTTAAAGTTTAAGAAGACCTCAGCTCCTCCTATGAAATGCAAATGCGAATTTGGCAGTCATAGAGGTATCAGTAGTCCTGGACCATTTACTGAACATTTTAGTAGCGAAAATTTTACTAGCACTTAATTGTTACCTGGTTGTCGTGTAATTCTCAGTGAACAGATTTTTACTGCCAGGTTCAACTTAAATGTAATACCATAGATCTTTCATGGTCTTAAATTTTGATAACCCGAGCCCACATGCACCAATGGATGGTACATGTACCTAAAGCATAGCTATCCCTCAATGTTTTTATTTAAAATAGGAAATAAATATTAATAATGGTATCTAGATGTAATAGTAGCGAAGTTGTCTTTTCAGGCCCTGGAATCACTTTCCGGCCATTAGTAACTATACAGCTCAGCACTGTATACAGTTGGTATAGTCCAAAAGTATTGCCAAAAGTGAGACCAAACGGTTGCCCTGAGCTATATGCCATAGCAACAGGGATCTGCAGATCTGTCACTGTCATAGCAAGAACAGGTACTAGTACTTGAAATTCTGAATAGTAACAAAAAACAAGTGTGTAAGTTCCTGAGTATTACCCATGCTACATGTGCTACGGGTATCTTGTTTCATGCCATCTTGTACATTGTAAAAAGCAAGAAGTATGACAGTTTTCTGGCTTAAATTATTAGAATGTACAAGATGGCATGAAACATGACACTCCTACTAGCACCTTAATCGCTAATAAATATTGGGTGCCACACTTTAACCATGTTAAGTGACAGTATAAACACACAGCAAGAAGGATAGATCACGCAACTGATATCTTTAGTCGAGATTGAGGCTACTAAGTTTTCTCTGATTTCACTCTCAGCTGTTCATCTGGGGCCAATTTCTCAAAAAATCTTAAATCCTGTAGCGATTTTAAGCATGGAAAAGACAATGGTTGCCAAGGTAATTACTGATGTTAAGTCCGTGTCTAGACTTAAGAATTTTCCAGAAACAGTCTCCTGCTCTCATGTTCAGAGCTACTGACATTAATCATGTTAATATGAACTACATTTTATTTCTAGGTGCTTACTAGTGTCCAGATTGCACATCGAGGACCTACTTCCTAATTTTGGCAGCAACTAAACACTTTCACTTGCAATGGCCTGTGTACATTGCGCTATTTAACACCAATAAGGCACCCAACAGTGATGGTCAACCGTTTTGCCATGATGTGGTCTCGCAGAAGTTTGCTGCTGTATGCCAAAGCGTTTGTTGTTGTGTTTGTGTTGTGCTTTACAATGGTCCAGCTAGCAGCGATACGAAGCAAAAACAAAGCAGAAAGGGACACAAAGGATACCCAGCTCAAATATAATGATCAGGCGGCCCCTGATTCTAAAGTGCGAGACCAACTCAATGTTGCGGGGAATAAAGATACGGTGTTAGCTAATCAGAATGGGCAGGATGACAGTTTAAAAATACATAAATCTAAAAACCAAGAGAACGTACACAAAGAAGATGATGAAAATCAAAATGATGACAACTTGCCCAAAGATCCGGGTCAAGTGGAGAAGCCTGACGTGCCGGCGATCCAGAACATAAAGCCTTTGGATGCTCAGCAAAACAATGACATTTTTCAGAAACCCGGAGAGGGGAAAGAAAATGATGTTGATTTGCAGGTTGATCCAGACAGAGATGATGATAATGACAATCCAGAACAAATCCAGAAACCTGTAGGAAACCATGAAGAAGAAAAGAAGGTAAGGTATTTTCGTGAATTTTGGCCATCCAGGACCACAGTTCAAAAACCAGTTTTGGAATACCAGGTACATAATGTTAGCACTAAATTGCTAATTGAGGTTTTTTGTACACAATTGACACTTTATCAAATGCTCGCGATAGTTTATTAAACTGAAACGGCACTATATTACGTTAATAAATATTATATAACCATGGTAGTTTATTGTGTGCATACTTTGTGTGGAATTTTGTGTGGAAAAATAGAGGTGTTACTGCATTGTACTGTGTAGACATATACTAGTATATAAATTCAGTAAATTCAGTGATCATTGTCTCACAATGATCGTGATGATTGCCTTTTTCATATTACATGTAAATATCAATTTGAATGTAAAACTGTTTGTAGCTGGAGGAGAGCTGCAGTCAAATTACCAGTAATTGTACAGTAGTTACCTTCCAAAGTCGTAAGTTATTCTCTTTGCTGATTACATAATTACCATACTAGTGATTGGCCTAGAAATTGTCCTTTAAAATTGTACCATGACCCAGTATGCAGCAAGTATTTTACCAAAGACTTGCCTCCCTGACACCTTAACATACATGTTAACATCAGTGTTGTTACTTAAACAATGTTATCAAGTTGGTTTCAGGTTCAGATATGATAATACATTATCAACAGATCAATCCAATAACTATTTCGTATTTGATTTTCAAGCAAGAAATTCAAGCAAGCAAATACATGAAATACAAGATCATTTCCTCATGGTTCTACATGTTCTAGGGGTGCACATCTCTATGGGAAGCTTTAAACATGTAAAATTCACTGTCTGGAGGTATAAGGTAATCATCATTATCAGGAAGATCCAAAGGAAACAATGCGTTTAGTCATGTTTAGTAGCACTGTTTAGTGTAATCATGGTAATGTGACTATTTTCATGACTTGGGAACAAAACTTGTGGACATTTGGTCCTGTTTCAGTTGTGATCTGGAATGGTTTCAGAACTGTGTATTACAATGTAGCAGTCTTCCAAATTCCACGGGACCACGGCCTGCGTGATCTTATGTCTTGGGGAATCTATCTTGAGAACGCGTGTCTTGATCTCCTATGACTCAAACTTAGACAAATCATAGCTCAGTTGCCATGGATACAGCACGTACAGTGTATGTAATAAGATAGCTTATTCTTTCAGGATAACTTTGAGGATGGTGATGAAGATGAAGATGGAAATGAAGAAGAAGAGGATGAGGAGGACCAGGAGGAGGAGGATGATGAAGAGGAGGAAGATGAAGAAGGAAATAACCGAGATTTCCCCAGACAAAGGCCACTGAAGCCATTGCGTTTATCGAAGCTGGAGCCCCCGGATCATCTGGATGCGGTGAAACTGGAGCACGACGGACACCTCAACAAGAAGTACCGGAAGGAGATCTTCCTCGGAGAGAAACACCAGGAGTTTGACTTTGAGGATGACGAGGATCCAGACGATCTCCTCACGGACATATTCCACAGGTAAAATAATATGAATTTCTAGAAACATGGGAAACTATCATTAAGTTGTTCTTGTTGATGGGTATTAAGCATGTTAAATATACTGGGTAAATCATCTAAATATGATAAGACTGTATGACATAGATGGCTCCAAGACCTGCCAGAAAGGTGAAAATTCCTGTATTAAGACATCACTGTAAAACTCCTCCATATAGTATGTACATGTGTATAGCACAATGAATATTACACATGTATACATATATGCACATGTATACACAGTGCTCGATTATTGTGGACCTCCTAAGAATGTTTGAAATGACCTACTGGTACTCACAGTTGTTAGGTGGCAGGAAGTGATGACAACTACCTCAGTATAGGCTAGTGGTCTCCTACACTGCAGCTCTTACCTCATATACTTGTTTAACATGTTAAACTGCAAGAAACATTCAGTTGGAAACCGTGTTTTTCCTAAGTAAACCATCAAATATTCTCTTTTTACATCATGTACATGCTGTAGGCTTAATGTAATGAAGATGGGAATATAGTGGAATGAAGTTGGTAATACAGTGGAACCTGTTTTGAAAGACCATCCTATTGGCCATAAACATGTGGTCTCTCAATACAGATGGTCTTTGGTGACAGTTTCAGTAAAACATTGGCCCTTCTGCCAGGAATGTATGATCTTTCAAGACAGTGGTCTTTGTAACATTGGTCTCTCAAGATAGTTTCTTTGTGTAGACTGTATCTTTCCACACGGTTATCCCCTCCCCAATACTAGTAATTATATTAGTAAAAAGGCCCCGACTTGTTTGCATCATCCTTGGTATTATTGCAGGGTGGACACTGATAAAGATGAGTTTATCAGCCTGAAGGAACTAGAGGACTGGATCATGCTGAAGGTGGAGGAACACTTCAACGAGGCTAACAGAGAGACGAAGGAAGTCTTCAAACACCTGGACACTGACAAAGACGGTACACTGGAAGATGTTCTATGTTAAAACCACCGCAGGAATAAGGCTTCTTATCGCTGCTTATTGGTCGACCAAAATAGTGCAGTTTCATTCTGTACTATACCGGGTAATGGAAGTTTTCCCACCTTAAGACCACCCCAGGAATAAGACCACCCCAGTATTAAGACCACCCCAGTATTAAGACCACCCCAGTATTAAGACCACCCCAGAAATAACACCACCCCAGTGTTAAGACCACCCCAGTATTAAGACCACCACAGAATTAAGACCACCCCAGTATTAAGACCACCCCAGAATTAAGACCACCCCAGAATTAAGACCTCTTATCACTGCTTATTGGTCGACCAGAAATTATGTACATGTAGTTTTATTTCAGAATTAAAGACCACTTACAAGATAAATTTGGCTTCAACCATCCATGCTATCTTTGGTTTCCTCTGTAGACACATTCCACAGGTTACAAATTGATTTTCTGTGCCTGAAACATGCCAAACACTGAAAAATGTTTGAAACACATATTTTGCATATGATATGTGCATGTGTGAAAAAAAGTGGTGTAGGTTTTAATCAAAATGTTGTACATCTTGTATTATAGATTTATTGTGGGGAGGCATCTTTTGTGAAAAACTGAAAAACGCATTTTAATTTAAACAATTAATAACAGAAAAGACCATTGGGCCAAAGCATAGTATTGTCTTCATTTATACAATACAGGTTTAAAATATAAACGAGGATGTATATTGTATACAGGTTTAACATGTATATGAGGAAGTGGTAAGAACAAAAATTTTGGTCATACATGTATTAACATGATTAAGGAGGGTGACTTTTGTTGAGAGTGGCCTTGAAAATAGGGATCGGTAGAGGTGTACTATATAGATCTATATGTAAAAATAATCACTGATGTTTCTGATTACAGGGCATATTAAGTGGGAGGAGTTTCACGTCCATTTCCTGCTAGCCAAAGGTCATGACCTGAAGAAGGCGGAGCAGCATGTCGTGGATTATGAGACAATACCGCTGGACCCAGATGGTGAGTGGCCGAAAAAAATGGTTGGTTGGGTGTCAGACATCAGAGAAAGCTATGTGGATGTAAAAGTTACCTTTATATCATATGTAATGCTGCTTAGACTAGATCACTTTAATCATGTTTTTTTTTGTTATTAATACTGCATACATTGCTTGAGACATGCCCCATCCAGGTTGGATTATATTACTGCACTCAAGATAGACAGCAAAGAGTAGATTATGCAGATTATTGAATGGGAAGATTGGGGTTTGGGTAGGGGTTAATGTTAAGATGGGTGGTAAATATTAAAGTGGAAGTGTCGGAGGCCAATGCATTCCTATATACCATGTTTACTGGACCTACATAGTCAGCTTGCTCGGTAATGTTTCACAATTGCTATCTAAACCTTATAATATGTTACACCAAGTGATCCTGTGCTCACTATATTGTGTACAGTGTACAAGTACACATGTCTTAATATTCAGTAGTTCCTCAACCACAAGGCTGACATTAACAATGCGGTGGACCAAGATGTGTACATAAAAGACAAACTTGTGTGTATTTTTCATTTTATAATGAAAACCTGTTAAATTTCAGACAAAGAGAGAATCATTCGCTATAAGTTCCGATGGGCGGAAGCTGACGAGGAACCCCAAGACAACAAGCTAACATTTACTGAGTTTAAAACCTTCCGTCATCCGGAACAGAGCGAGAAGACGCTGAATAAAATGGTGGAGGACATTATCGACAATCTAGGTCTGCTTCAGGAGGCTGGTGCTGTAGACAATATCATGAATATTTAAATGAAGTTATGACTTTAAGTCAGATTCTTAACTCACTGTCACTGATAACATTGCTAAGATTGGGGACTGAAGGAAAAAAACAAAAAAAAAAGGAAAAAAAAGACAAATATTTTCGAGAAATCCAGTTTTGGTTTTCTTCCAACTACCTATTATTTCTGACACTGAAATGTTTTTTTCCAATGTATTCTTTTAATTGCATTGTACCTGAAACTTCTTACAATTTGTACCTTTCTACTTGTTTTAAAAGTGAAACATTTAACATTGTTTAAAGTAGGGGTGTAACAATACATCGAAAAATCGATGCATCACGGTAGTTGATGGCCCGATGCAATACATGTAGTATCGATAGCAACCTCAACTATCGATAGTTTCGATAGTAGTTTTTTCAGTGATATAGGCCACAATTAAACTACTATGTTTCAATATCATAGACATCATTCCATACATTTCACATGTTTGAAGCCAAAAATGATTAGAAAATGCTCTTTTCACACATGAAAGTTCCTTTCATCAGATACCTATGGTCATGCATAGTGAATTAGGCAGCTATTGGTACCAGTATTAGCACTTGTTTCCTCAAATGTCCTTCAAATGAACTATCGTGATAGTATCACGATAGTTTGTCAACTATCGTGATACTATTGTGATAGTGTTGCTGCCTCCGATAGTCACCCCTAGTTTACAGTTCTGTAGCGTGCGCTTTAGACTTTATGTAATATACTTAAAGGAAAAGCGGCAGAAGTTATTTTTGTATCAAGCAGCACAGTATGTGTCTATCATAGCTTATCCTATCACATCTATATCACCTCTTAAATTTTTTTGACCCCATATGAAATACCAGGTAGTCCTTAAATTTTCTGTCAGAATATTTAAGGAAACTTAAGAAATTAGTAGGAAATTACTTTGGAACTTTGAAACAAAATGGTCCCAAAGTCCTCTCCTATCGTTTCCTCAAGTAAATAGCAGGGCGCTTTGGGAGAATTTGGGGACATGAACAGAAAAAAAAATGTGAAAACTTAGGACAGAAAGCCTGACTTTCGGAAATCATGGGACGCTTTAAGACATGTCAGAACTTGGAGAAGAATTTCACAATCTTAAATTTACATCATATCACAGGAGTGTATTAAGTAACTTACTGGTTATATAAAAGCACACATTCTAGGCTTTGAAAGTATTCAAATTTCGGAAGCCTTAACATTTCAGAAATGTGAAGCATTTTCTTTATTATAAACATTGAAAAATAAAAGTAGACCATAGAAGAGATACTTAATGTTTGATACAGAGTGATAGGGCAAATCACCAAGTGTTGCTGGTTAACATGCAGCACTAGGCTTTCCTAGTTAGACACTGTAGAAAAAATATATTTTTTAGCCATAGATGATTTTATTCAGCCAAGAGATGTGTAAAGGTGTTAGAATTAAATTTAAATACAGACAGCCCAAACCAAAACACATACATGTACACGCTTTTGATTGAATTCACATTATCTATCCAAAGAAATAAAATTTCAGCTAGCATACCGAGTATATGCTTATGGAGTATTAACTCAGGTTTCAGCCTCTGTGGCTAAACATGCTAAAGGCAAACCAGTTTTAGTCACCTGGGAATTCTTTTAGCATTTGGCTTTGACGGGCATACTGGTCTGTTGTCCCTATTTTGAAGTATTTAACTTGCACAATGCACATTACAATGCAGGTAACTACCTGATTTCCCAACAAAAAATACACTACTGGTACTCTAATTTTAAGACCACCCACGGGCCATATGTAGTCTTACCTCGCAGGTGGTCTTCCTAAAGAAGGGATTTGTAACATACGGATTGGCAATTTGGACCAAATCAAGTGGTCTTATAATCAAGGTGGTCTTAAGTAAATGATTGTATTATAGTGGGAGCACTGTTGTGTTTTCAGACCACAACAATGACCGGAAGGTATCGGAAGACGAGTTTGTGGCGCTACCTGGTGGGGACTTAGATGGCGCATTCCAGGAATCCGACAAACTGTGGCTGGAGGAACGGAGGAAAGAATTCCGGAAGATTATCGATCTGGATCATAATGGATATGTGGACTGGGTCGAACTCAAGGTAAGGGGCTGGGTGATATCCAGATTGAACAGTTCCACATATTTTACATTATGCTTCAGAAATCTATTGTGTGAGTCTTTGAAAAATACTTAAACTTGAAAAAATAACCAATTTTGAAAGTAAAGTAAGATATTAATGAAGTAACAAGGGTATTAAGCTTAGCTGTTGCCATTAAACTCTTAAAACTTACCGGTATAGTGTAAAGTTATTGAAACATCGTATAAATTTACTGACAATCTGATAATCTTTCGCCAAAGTTAAGTACAATGTAATATCATTAAGAGGTAAAATATTGCATCAACCATGACGCTTGTGATAAAGTTTCATTAAAGATGCCTTCATTTTGTGAAACAAAAAACATTAATTCAGTGAGAACGTGTACTAAAATTTCTGCCTCTTAGGACTCATTTTGCAATATCCACATATAGACACATATTTGTTTAGCAGATCGATCAACTATATTTGAGAGATGCCTTTATTATATACTTGGCAACAAAAATTACTTCAGTGAGCATATGCAGTGTACTGAAACTCCTACCCCATGTAAGTCATTTTGAGTGAATGATCTACATATACATGTAGACCTATATTTATTCAGCGGATTGCTAAACTTAGTTTCGATGTCACTTCCAGAACTACGTGGACCCCCAGAACCCCAGTCATTCTCGTCTTGAAGCCGAGAATCTCATATCAATGGCGGATGAGGACAATGACGATAAACTCTCATTGGACGAGGTGCTGGACAACGCCGAACTGTTCCTTGGCAGCAAGATGGTCGACACGGGAAGGAATTTTCACGACGAATTTTAAGCTTCACTTGGAAGCTGTTCTCTATATGTTTCTTGTCTCTTTTCGCATGTTTTTTGTCTCACATTTTGTTTAATATATAAATATCTTATGTCAGAATTTAAAGTATTTATGGTTAAGAAATTTCTGATTTTCAATGTTAATATTGGAAAGTTCGTAATTATGTGTTCTAAATCGCTTCCTAAGAATTTTGTTTCATCATATGGTTGGTTTTACCAGCTGATAAAAATATTTTGTTTCCTCATCAATAAGTGGTCCGTGAATTGATTTCAGTTTTAATTTATAAGTATCTTTCTGTGTGCAAGGCCTCCCAGCATAACTGGTTTTTAAGCAGGTCAATTTCATCGCATGCTATTTTTGCAAGGATAACCACAGTAATTAATACTGATCCACCAATAGTTATGTAGATAGATAGAAAGTTTATTCACACTTTCAACATATAAATATAACAGTATGTGAAATGAATATCGATAGACAACTTGCTTGAAAATGTATTGACTCCAAAAGCAGGACAGTATAATATCACGAAAAAATTGGCCTGGTGTACAGACTACAGTGGTCCCTGCATTTTAAGACCACCCCTTCAGCCAGAAAAATATGGTCTTAAATTGGACGTGGTCTTAAAATGGAATGATATTTATAATGAAATTATAAGTGTCACTAAGTGTCAATTAATGGTGTCACTGATATCTGGTCTTAAAATGGCGGGAACTGTTAAATGGAGGGGTCTTAAATTGCAGGGACCACTGTAGTTAACATCAAAACTGGTACGGTGAAACTTGTCTTAAGGGACCACTGCCATGAGATTTAACCTGTCTTGAAGGACCACCGGTTTTTGGCAGAAAGTCCTACATTTCGATGTAAATGATCCTGTCACCAAAGACCACCTGTCTTGAGAGACCATATTTTTATGGCCAATGGGGTGGTCTTTCATGACATGTTCTACTATAATACACATTCGTCTTGTAAAGGTGTTATGCGGTTTCTTAAACATCTTAACTCCCTGCTGTTTTCCAAGCACAAGTAACCTACAATATCTTAAAATTATTGATGCACACGACCTAGCAAGTCAGATTCTAACTTTATTAATCCTTTACGAAGCTATATCACACGTACACACTCTTCGGGTGATGAAACGTTTCTCAAGCCCTTTGAATGGGATTTTAGATTCCGGAGAAAAGCGTTTTCCATTTCCGTCCAAGTCCTGTGTATCACATTTGCAGGGTGTTTACAGACGTAGTGTCTTGTGTGACTAACAGTTGTCTTGACTTGCTGTTGTCATTGTTTTACTAACAAAAGAGAACTGCGAATATAAGCCACCATACATGTATAGCTGCAAGCTGGAAACTTACCACTTGTATATGACCTACATGGGTGTTTGAGTGTAGTATGTAAATGTTAAACAAAGGTCACAATAATTTTAATTGTAATTATCAAGTTTTTCTTTTATGATAAACTCAAAATGTATGTGGTGTTTTGATGATAGTTCACTCAACGTGTAGCACATGGGACCATGTTATGACAATTCGTGTGTAAGATAATGTATATTTTGGTCACAAATTTAGTCTACTATGAGATTTCCATTTTTTAAGCCGAACCTTCTTCCCAACAGAAAAGTAGTGTACATGAACTGTCGAAATACTAAAACTTTTTTTATGTGTGTGTGTTTGTGTTAAAATGTATTTTATGTGAACCAAGAAAGTTGGGTACATATAAATGCTGTGAAATGGGGAAAAATGTGGGAAAGCAAGTATATGTGCGGGGCTATTATTTATAGCAAGTTAAACCATGGTACATATATCAAATTATATATATAGGGAGTGGCTGGGTACACCTTGCATGGACATTACATGTATTTAGTATTGGTGAAATGTCATGGTGTTGGTTTGCACTGTTTTCTGTGAGATGAAAAGCAAATACATGTGTATCAATAAGAATTTAAAGCTAAAGGTGCAAATATTTATGTGCTTTGATTAAAGAATTGACATGCGGATTAACTTAGGGTGTAGAGAGTTTTAGAATTACATCAGTTGCTTTTCAATATCTGTTATCACAAACATAAATTTATTTGTATTGGTCTAGGGCAAGATTACCTCACTCGATTGTTAAATTTAACATGTACCATTCCATGGCTTAGATGTGCCAATCAAGATCTTTACCTATCTGGTATCCACCTGTCTTTATGCTATTCTGTTCATAAATGTGTAACTTGGACCTTTTCTCTCATTAGAGGACAATATTTAAAATGAATATAAACGTAATATATGCTGTACAGCATTTACCAATGTATAGACTGGAAAATGTACTTGAAAAAAAAATCCTTGAAAGAAAATCCACCGTCGTTTCAAGATTACATTGTACATGTATTAACCATGGGCTGTTTACAGCAAAATAATTCATTGAACTCAAAGGTTGAGGTTTGTAAGTTATATCAAGTACTGATGAAAGAATTTTTTTGAAAATCAAAAATAGTGAACATGGTAGTAGAGAATATAATTTTTTTCACTGCAGAACAATCATTTTCAAGATTTTTCTACATTGAAGTGTTTTGTAAGGTTTTAAATACACTGCTCAAAACATTTAAGGGAGCAAAGTTTAATAGCCTAGTGTATTGTTAAATCAGTGGTCATACCAGCTACTGATTTGACAATAATCAGTGCTATCCTGTTGGAATGAGTGAAGGTCATGATCGCAATTGCTCTGATACACTTGTGTTTTGGGGGCAATTCTCATCTTTTTGGCAATTCTTTTTTTGCCACAACTGACTTGTCAAGCAAAATGATTCAACTAAACCTGGCTACACTCTGGAAGGATTTTTCCCACTATATTTATAAATATATGGCTTTGAAAATCTGATCCCTTAAATATTTTGAGCAGTGTATTAAAGTGAGAGTGAGAGCAGAGATTTATCATACTACGTGTACTGCATAATGAAATGCTACTGCTGATGAAAATTGGTGTTGTAATAAAGTCATTGTGGTGGCGTGGCGGCAGTGGTATATGTAATCCCACCACAGGTGGTTTGGGAGATGGTTATTTATTCAAATAAAACTCAATATATGGTCATTGTTCTTGTTTTATGTTTTGAATGGAATACAGAATTGATATTATCAGTGTTATCCCTTTTTCAGCATACTGTAGATTCCGACTAGGTAGAATGGCCAGTTCCTGAGTGTCTTTGAATTACTTCTCCCCCTATGACTGCTGTGAGTGGATGGTGGAGCAATACCTCGAATTAAAGCTTGAACATGAATCTAATAAGTCTTTAACATGAAGGAATACTAGTGCCGCTATATTTGACCATCAAAAACTTGGGCTTAGGTGCTTACCAAAAGATAGGTTATGTATTAGAAAACAGATTAATGCTCTTAGGAAAAACACCAAATGAAGCTTGTCCATGTGAGCGGAACAGGCCAGCATATTGTAAGCATTTATGTAAGGGGTATGACATTGCTCATATGGCCCGAACCAGTGGTTTAACCTAGTTTTCAGCTAGCTCATACTGGAGATGTATTATGATCAATCGATGCATCGGCAGATCGTCAATAGAGGAATATTTCTATTTGTCAATGCGTCGGCAAACCTGCCATTTAGAGCCCAACACACCAGCCTAGCATGCAACTTGTTGCACAGTTGCCGTAATCGCTGCCCATCATCAAAAGCAATCGATATTATGCAAGCGTCAAACTGTTTACGGTGACTTGCCGTGACGGCCATGGTCATTAGTGTCGCCTGCTAAAACATACATGGTATTTGCCCTAACCTGCACCCAAATGTTTTATTTTGTTTGGTGCTTTTTCTTTGTCTAAGAGTCTTTATGTTGCCGATAAATTGATGACAATCACAAAAGTAACTGCCGATTTACCATTAGCTTGCCAATTATACCTCTATATGTCACACGCAATATTAAAGGCTGCCAAACCCCAGTGTTTACGTGTTGTATGCACTGTGCAGCTACCAACACATCATGTGCTAGAATCTGCCACTAGCTTGAAACACATAAGGTCCACAAACAATTATCCATTCAAAATACTTTATCACAACCAGCTCAATGTAGTCAACAATACACAAACTCAACAAAACCTTTGGGCGATCTTTGGCTTAAGCCTACTGGATCCAGTCATTGAGTCACCTTCCAAGCCACTGTGGTGTGATTTACTGACATTGTCAATGAGCGTTTTCGGCCTGTTACTATCACTCTGAGACACAGTGGCAGTCCTAGGCTCTGCCCTGGGCCTGCTGAAGGAGTCCTGCTAGTGTAGTACCATCTGGGCCAGTGTTCTCGAAAACAGCTGAGTCTCAGTTTTAACTTAAGTCAGAATCTTCTTAGCCCATCGCACTGCTTAGATTGAGAACTCAAGTCAAAACTTAGACTTAAGTAGTTTCGAGAACTCCAGAACGACTTTCCTCCTCATCCCTTGTCGGCACTTTCCTCTACATACAGCTGCATCTGCAAACAATCAACACAAGAATTCAATGAGATACTAAGCATAAAGTTCTAGCAGGAAAGCCTGTTTCTTATGCAGGAAAACATATCTATTCTGCAGCTTTTGTCATTTTCTGATGGATGCCGAAGAAGACTGCAAGCCGTGTGTCCATCAAAATGTGTCAACGAAACTTGGCTTGCAGGAGACTGGCCTTCTGGCTAAAAGCAATTATATTTCCACCAGTCTATACAAATACTATTAATTATGTATCGCTGCTTCAATCGTTAGATTGTGCAGTAAGAGTACCATCCTACAGGACATACCAGTAGTTTAAATATAAATCAGCCCCATAGTGGGATGATCTTGCATGCTGATTTTCAATTCAACATTATACAGAGTCAGACTGATGAGTGTTAAGTGTCCTATAAGCCATTAAACCATCATTAAATTCCCCTTCATGTCTCATTAATCTGCACATGTAGATTTAAACAAGCAAGAAAAATTATATAGGTTTAACTAGTGTGACAAGCAGAGTTTCTGAATTCAAATTATAATTCAAATTCAAATACCTTGAGAAAATCTGGTAACAACATGTCTACTGTGATTTGTCTGAGTTTACGAGAAAATTAATTGAGAGTTCTTACTTTGACCAGCGGGGTATCTGTGGCTTTGAGAGGTGTGATCTTAGGGTCCTTCATCTGACAGGCTTCCTGATCTGCCTCAATCCACTGGAAATCCTAGAAGTCGGGGAAAATCCAGTGGATTAAAACAAGGATCAAATATACATGACACAGCAAACATCTTACCCACAAGGCAAATACACATTCTTCTTGTAATTCGTAGCTTACCGACGTGTAGGCAAACCTGGGGATTTACTGAGATTCAAAACTTTGAAAAGACACTAGTTGCCACTGTAATTAGAGAACTTAAGTTTTATTTTTAAACTTAAAATCTTTCTTGATCCTTCTCCCCAAGTTTCAAATATACTTCTTCAAGTTTACTGGTTTGATTTTACTTCTCGAGTTTAGTGGTGAAAGACTTGTCTCTATACAGTGGTCCCTCTCTTAGTGGCCACTCTCAACAGAGGTCACCCTCTCTAATGTGGCCACAGAATTTTGGTGCTACTACTATGAATGCATTCACTTCTACCTCTCACCAAAGGCCGCCTCTCTAATGTGGCCACAATTTCTTGGCAAATAGGGTGGCCTTATTAGAGGACTACTGTATTAGGACTGCTCATCATTTGACATCACTCTTATACATGCACCGATATCTCTATCTTAAAACCATCTTCTATTATAAGCACTGGGAATTGATTTCACGAAAAAAATCTGAAGTCCACAAGTGATCTTAATTATGGCTAAGACAATGGTCACCAAGGTGATTAGTGAACTTAAGTCTGTTTCTAGACTTAAGATTTTTCCAGAAAATGGCCCCATATATTCTTTGGGGGGCGGACATGCGATATTAAAATGTTACCATCACTTTAATTTCAAGAACTCCAAAAAGGTTGCCATGGCTACCAGTATTCCTATTTAAAGCAATCAAATTTCTATTTAAAGCAAACTACATACAGTGGTCCCTGTATTTTTAAGACCACCCATTCAGCTAGACAAATGTGGTCTTAAATTAAAGGTGGTCTTAAAATGGAGGGATGTTTATGCTGAAAATATAAGAGTGGTGTCAGTGATGGCTGGTCTTAACACAGAGGGAATTGTTAAATGGAGGGGTCTTAAATACCAGGGGCCACACTGTATTGTATTATGGACATGTTGCTACTGAAACCTGGATCAGTTCCTTGGACTGCATCTCCAGAGCAGCAGACTGTTTGGTGTGGATCTGGATCGTCCAGGAGCTGTCTGGATGGATAAAACAGGAAAAGAAATACATGGATACTGAATACTACAGTAAGTACTGTCTACTGCATGTATTTACAATATACAAAAGTCCATTAGGAAAATGATAATTGCAGACGTCAGTCTGAACACCTGAGTTCCTGAGTTTTACAACTGACAGTTTTACAACTGACACTTTTCGTAAAATAAAAGTTCTTGTTACAGTAAAACATCACATTTACTATTTGCAAAATAATCCTTGTCATAGTTTGCTATTTTTGAAAGCTCAGATAGTTTTAGAAACTGCTTAGTACTAGCTGGTGCCAGCATGGTCCGAAAACTCATTATCTTGATGGGCAGTTGTACCATCAAAGACTTGCGCACGTACATGTACCACAGAAAATGCAAGATACAGTAGAACATGTCTTGAAAGACCACCCCATTTGGCCATAAAATATGGTCTCTCAAGACAGGTGCTCTCTGGCAACAGGTTCATTTACACTGAAATGTTGGACCTTCTGCCAAAAACTAGTGGTCCTTCAAAACAGGTTGGTCTCTCATGACAGTGGTCTCTCAAAACAGGTTTCACTGTACAGTGGAAGTCCTTATAAGACCACCCCATCAATAAGACCACCTCCAAATCAAGACCAGTTATTAGTTAAGCAAATGTTGCACACCTGTGCCGTTTCATTTCAGACTTAATACCACTTTGGTCTGGACCAAGGGTGTTTTTTTTTTCATTCTGGGATTCATTGTATATCACTACAGCCCTGCAGAGATACAATTATCCTGAGGGTATGTGTAGGGTTACCTGAGGGCAGAGGGTGTAAGACTGTACTGCTGGTGTTCAACTTGAGGAGGAATCCCCGCAACGCTTGCTCCAAATGTAGCAAGTAAGCATCTCGGCTGCAAAAACAAACAGTGACAGTAGCATCACTCGTCAACACCCACCATACTGACAAAGTAACTCAATGAAGCGAATACAGTAGAACCTGTCTTGAAAGGCCACCTCATTGGCCACAAAAATGTGGTCTCTCAAGACAGGTGGTCTCTGGTGATAGGTTCAGTTATATTGCAATGAAGGTCCTTCTGCCAAAAATGTATGGTCTGTCAAGACAGTTGGTCTTGCATGGTAGTGGTCTCTCAAGACAGGTTTCACTGTATTATCAGTTGGACCAATAATATTAGTCCCTAAATACAGTGTATTTTCATACAGTGGCTCACCAAAATGGACAATATACCCCAAACGATCTGCAAACTCAAGGCTGAAGTTCAGTAATCACCTAGGCAACCATTGTCTTTTCCATACTTAAGATCACTAGTGAGCTTAAGATTTTTCAAGAAACAAGCACCCTGGACATCATAAAGAAGTGGCGTTTAGAGCATGATTACCTATATCCTGTATCTCAGACCTATAGTTCCAAACAACCTCCTGGGCTTTCCAACAAATTAATATGTTCTGTCTAACACATGGAAACTTTTATCATATATGTTTTAAATTTGATTTGGTTCAAGGCTTGACAATTTAACTGTATATAGGTCACAGCAAGCAGTCCGATGCAACCTTTTCAATTTCATAGTAAAATTTGTATTTATCACTTTTTATGATTGTAGTAAACATCCGATTACAGGTATAAATTACAAATTAGTTTTTAGGTCAGGATATAAACACCTCTCCAGTTCCTTCTTCTCCGATTTCCGTGAAACCAATCCAAACACCAAGCGTTCCAGCGGATGGCCGCCCCTGTCTGTTATAACAAAGTCTAGCCGCTGTAGTTGGTCTGATGTCACTAGCGGTCTGAGGCTCTGAACCAGATCTGTGACGTAATTCTTTACATCGGGATGAAATGCCACCTGGAAATGGGAAATAATTAGGAATGAGTTGGTGAGTATGGAAGTATTCACATACTGGCACCAAAATACCTGGCATTAATATTACAATATTAAATTTAACCATTAAAGACCAGCAGCACAGATACATGTATTGATTTATCAATACCAGATATCCACATCTGTAACTATTAACCATGTTAACTGTTAGTAATAATCACTGACAAGGGGTTTGTTAAGTCAGAGTGGTTTCCAAATTATAATGCATACTGTAAATTCATTAATGTTTGCGAGGGATTTATTTGGTGAAATTCCTGACCGTCTTTAAATCGCAAATACAAATACGTGCAAACATAATTCATGTACCTAGATAATTAACAAGACTTGAGCTAACGGCAAATATTAATCCCAGTGAACATGGTTTTGTCTCAAAAAAAGCAACCATTAATCCCCGTGAACATTAATGAATTTACAGTATATGGACTCTCTACTACCGGTACTACATATTATTTGACTGCGTCGATGGTAAGCAACTGAGCTGAGCATGTAACAATGATCAGAAATTCAGAATAAACAAAGGCTAAAATCCATGTTTACCTTTGTAACTCACTCTAATTAGAAGTAAGTAGTTATAGTATAAAGGAATTGTACTTGAAGTTACAGACCCCAAGTAATTGAACCGATAAGTAACTCTAATTTGTAAAATACTTTTAATCACATCATTCTAAAGTTGAACGTGTCATATATTACAGCCTTTTATATTCCGAGTACTCGTACATGATTCTTTATCGTTTAAGCTACTTCAGCAGTCTATGATCTCTGCTCTATCAACTGTTTTGGGTCATCCGTCAGAGGTGATATGTATGTGCACCATCTACAACATATACAAGAGCCAAATGCATTACACTGCAATTAGAGTAGCATTTTGAAGTTTGTCAAATCTCAAATTGCAGGGACAGTTTAAGACACAAGTCATCAGTTACAATTTTAATATACATCATGGTCATGCTGCCAAACTGCTTAGAAAATCAACAGTGAAATAGTGTGGGGGATTAGCTCTTTTAATAGGTCTCGTTAGGTAAAACGAGTCCCTTCTAATGATAACTAAGAATTATTTGCCAATTATTTGAATTTGTGTACTTGCACCAATATTACTACATATTGCATAAAAACAATTTTTTACAAACGGGATAAATAGTGTTTTTTTCCAATTTAGTTTTTGCCAGTTAAATTTGAGAGAGTAACTGCAGCTAAACAGAACAATGCAAAAGTAACTGCAATTGACCTCCTGGCTAAAATCATTGTAATTGACTTTGAAAAGTGATTTTAATTGTTTGTACAGAGTGTAATTGACGCTCACCTGTTTCACTGTACGACGATTACCTACCACATGTACTATATCACACATACCTGCACTGGAACATTATATTTCTTGTGTCTTTTAAAAACCCCGGCTGGATAGAGATCCCGGCTGTACAGTATACAGTGAATGGCAGCCTCTACGAACTCGCACAAGATGTCTGCTGAGACTGCAAATACACAAATTTATATGTGTCCGAAGAGGCAAGATATACACTAATAAGCACATACACCTTGTCCAGTTATTCTACAGATGAGCGGAGTGAGACAGTATGCTTTAGTACATTGGTATCGTGTCAGAATTTTGGTCAGGTGACATTATCTCTTGGGCAAGTTTTGGTTGATAAAGAATAATTACCTTTTAAAATATTTGACAAAACGGCTAGAATTCAAACCCTGAGCTTGACCTTTCAAGTGCTCAAGGTCAAATCTAACGGTGCATGAGCCTCACTGCAAACACCCAATTCAGAATTCCATACTTTCGTTTTTTAGGTGTTAGAGGGTATGCTGGATGTTTCAGTGCTCAAAATGCCATAATCAAGTTTAAAGATGACAATTTACACATGTTATACATGTTAATATTTTTTTAAATATACATGGAATACGTTGTCTATTTACTCAGCAGGGAAACCAAAAATTAATATGCTCTCTGGTCAAACTTATGTAGTTGACACATCATGTAATATTGTACTCTATAGAGTTGCATTGATTATCATCATACTTTCCTTTCTGAGAAATAAACTAACATTTGAAATACTAGTATGAGAGACCTTGAATTGACCTTTTATGGCAGTAAAGGTCGTAATCAATGGGTCAAACTTATAATTACCCAGAAACCCTTAGCATGCTTAGTGAAAGCCAAAACACCTTTAACAGTGCCGAGAACAGCTTTAACTAAGAACTATGAATAAACATACTTTATGACATCTATGGTTTGGTCTATGGTTTAACAGTCAAGGATCTCTGCAGACATTATTTCATGATATAGCCAGTTATTAATTAAAATTGGATGGTGTAAAACATTAGTTTACTGAGACTACTTTTTCTACAGACAGTTCAATATTGGTAAAAAGTATTATATACCTGAAATATCTCCCAATACTTTACATAGAAATGATTGCGCAAACAAATCTCTTTTTTGAACGTTGACCTTTTTGTTTATCGCACTCTGACTGACCCCAACCCAGCTTTTCAGCCGAAACCAAAGGTGCACGTGCTCTATGTTTACACAATTCTGTTGTTTATTTTGGCTGCATTACCAAGGTTCTGGGCCATTGCTATATATGCCATACAGACATGAAAAGAAAAACAAGTCTTGGAGCAATGCCATGTCGAAATGGGCTTTTTGTGTGCAAAGTATGACTTAATATCACAAACTGTGTGCTAAACATAATAAAGTGTGAAGTATCGCAGGTATCTAATAATAGATTTATCACACTTATGCAATGATTTGTTTTGCTATGGACTAACAGATGCATTCAGACTTTCAAGTTCATCGGAACGAAGGCAGCTGTGGGTCCATCCAAACTAAATCACTGAATTTGTGTAATAACCCTTCATTATTTACTGACACTGCCCACCCCCACCCCATGGACCGTCGCACAACTATATATCCTACATATATACAGTCATGTAGTAGCACAACGGTCCATGACCTCCTATCTGGTAATTGATCAACTCGCTCACAAGACAACCTGCTCCAAGTTTCTGCAGGATGACCCGCTCCAACAATAGGCTCTAGTGAGCTGTGTATAACATCAGATAATAATATACATGTATTATTTTCATCTATATCATTCTTCTTGAAGAATCCCAAGCATCATTTTGCTGATACTTAATACTATGTATGCTGTTTTCCAACCAATGTACGCAGTTTAGCCATGACACGATCCTTTATTTTGTCCCCCTGGGGGAATACGCGAGTACACCAGTAAACAGGAACATGGGGCTATACGCAGTTCTGATTTGTATAAAATGTGACGTGTACATGTTTATAAACATGCATTTTTTCTCGAATTCACTGCTGAAACCAAATAAGTGTGTGAATAAACTCTTTGTAAGTTGCTTTACCAGCTTCCACCTCCAGTACACGAAAAGTTATAATTCTTACACGAAGCGTGCAACTATACCCTGACACAGAGAGCAGACACAAACCCCACATAATCATTGGAGCAGATTGTCTATATATGAGAGCGGGTCATCCTGCAGAAACTAGAAGCGAGTCGTTCTTGTGAGCGAGTCCACCTGTATTCCGCTTTCTTTCACTGCAATCCAGTTGCAATCAAAATGCAATAAAGAAGTAAAGTCGGCCCAGCAGCATGGCTAGTGCCGATGAGTCCTGTATGGTATTGGACTACCAGTACCCTAGTAAATCTATTAATTACTGCGGGGGGGGGGGGGGTATTGGGGGGTTTAACGTTATTCGTGATTGGGGAGATTTTATTTTTTGTGATGCATGAATTTAAAGTGTTATTTTCCGTGATCTGTGATGGGAGCATTTCCCGTGATGCGTGATGTTTCAAATTTATTTTTCGTGAAGCGTGATGAGACCACCTAATAAACGTGATTGAGACCCAATTTCCCATATTTAAAATGCATTTGTTTGCCGTGGATGCTGGGCGGGATTTGTGAT
>JAAUYG010036443.1_pt1 | contig 26507 bp, 31 predicted proteins | sample 7278091 | NCBI WGS metagenome assembly JAAUYG01 (sample SAMN14350201, study PRJNA611818) | marine sediment metagenome | isolation source: surface marine sediment (0.6m) | place: French Polynesia: Moorea | collected 2018-08 | reverse complement strand
TGAAAGAAATTCGTGCATTAGGTTCAGAGATAATTGCGACATGGACAGACGACGGACGACAGACGACGGACGAATTTCGATTTCATGAGCTCTGCTGACATAGTCAAGCAGAGCTAAATATTTTGAAACATAAGTCTTGGGGAGTGCTAACACAATACTTAAAGCGACAAATATACCATTTTTTACTTTCAAGTTGACTTACTTCCATTTTTCAAATATTTAACAACCTGTTGGGACAGTACTTGGAACCCTACCTCTCTGTATTTAGCTATTTTTTCCTTCTTGACTATTTTTTTCTTGATACAATGTGTTTTCTTGATGAGATTATTTATGAATGGACAGGTATCCCTTAGTTTATATCTTTGATTTTAATAAATCAGTAATAATTATTTCTCAGTTGGTCCATCAGTGATTCTCACTGTTTTTAAGTAGCATTAAATGGAATGGCACTGAGGCTGTTCCGAACAACATGTACTCACCCGGCCGTTCCTTCATGACCCAGCGTCCAGTCTGATCCTTCTCCCAGTCAACCAGAACGGTTTTTATTCCACAAACGTTGCCTTGGCCATCAGACAGGAATTCCTGCAATAGGTTTTTCAGTTTATATGAAACTTCAATTTAATTTTTGCCTTCACTTCAATTTAATTTTCTCTGCAAAGGTTTTCTAGGTGACTAGCAACCTGCAAAATATATTGGAAAACTAAAGCTATGTGTTCTGCACCGATTTTCATCCACATTGTTAAATTGTTGAAGGTGGATGAAAATTGGTGCAAAAACACATAGCTTTATGATACTTAGACAGAATTGCATGGATCATGAAAAATACCGGAAGATCTACCCAGATCACTTTGGGATCACATGTCTTGTTCTCTGATTAAGTACACAAGTTCTCTTATTTTGATGCACATAATTTCTCTGATTGATGTAATCAGTGTTGCCTAATAAGCAGCTTTATGACTATTTTCTCATGTGTGACAACCCAATTAACTCATCAACAGAAAACAATGTCAATGATATAACATAAGACAAATAGAATAGTTAAAAAACCTGATAAAATCTGTAAATGTTAAATGTTTAAATCCTACTTTGAATGAAGCAACACACTAAACTCAGTCTGAGAAGTCTTGCATTACACATCAATTTGGTACTTGTCTGGCATGTCCAACGCTTGCATTAAATTCCTTACTTTGCTCATGATGCTGTAGACTCGCGGGTCTTTCCCAAACCGCAGGCGAACCTCCTCGTGTCCGTAATCGATACGGAATATCTTCGGCCAGGTCGGCCAAGGATTGTCCAGGCTACGATCCGGGGGAGGCTGAGGGAGTATCTCAAAAGCGGTGATGCTCTTCGCACCCTGGTAGCGTCAAACAGAAAGGAAAGAACATTGAATATAATTATAATTTAAGTTTAATACTCCAGCTGCAAGATCATCATTTTGGGGAAAAAATATAGCAGTCTAACTAAAACACAGATGTACTGCAAAAATGCTTCAGAAGAGATGCCATGGGAGACTGGACAAGATGGCTACTATGTCAAGGTACCTTCTACAGAGAAGTTACAAAGAGCAAGCTGAGTATTGAAAAGACGAGTGAGACTGTAGTGTAAATGTGACTCTTTATAATGGATGGAGCTTCTCTTTAAAAACAGCATTATGACCAGATACCATACCTGATATTTTTAATCTTTCAACATAATGTAGAGCAACTTGGATTTGTGCACATATTAAATATTTTCTTCATATCACTAAATGTTTACAGAAAGACCACCTGCATATAGAAATACTACCAAGTTTCTTTATGTACTTTGTCACCATATAAGTACAAACACAGTTTAAGAGGATCTTGATTTTAAGACTGAATCGATCTGCTGAATGTGCAGAGAAGCTGACATCCATTCTAATTCCGCAGACAAACCAACAGTCACACAGTTTAAGAGGATCTTGATTTTAAGACTGAATCGCACTGCTGAATGTGCAGAGAAGCTAACACCCATTCTACTTCTGTGGACAAGCTAACAGTCATGATTCTAATTCTCTGTAGCCAGACCTGTCGGAGAGAGGTTGCTATGCAATCGCAGCCTGTGTCGCCGCCGCCGAGTACGATCACATTTTTGCCCTTGGCCAGGAGGTTGGTGAGGTCGACAGTGTTTCCAGATTGCTTTTTCTGCCAGGTTTCCAGGAAACTCATGGCGAAGTAGATACCATTCAGATCACGTCCTGCAGGGAACACAAATTTATAATACTACACAGTCGGTCACAGTGCAATCTGAGGGGGCATCCTGGTTGAAATAAAAAATACCTACGGTAGCAAAAGTGTGGAAAAGAATCGACTTTCAGAGAATCATTTAAGATTGAACATGTTATGGGGTTAGGGGGTGGGTTCTAGGGGATGCAAAATAGAAAGGTTTGAGCAAGGTTTGGTTGGAGGGAGGGGGGGGGGGGTGTTGGGTTCGAGTCAGAGCTGTTGATAAACTTATTGGGCTAAAAAAAACACATGCATCTTTGGGAAGCTGAGCTACTATGCCAAGATACACAGTCTAGGCACTGGGGATCTACAATGCCTGAAAGATTACCACTATCTTTAGTGCAGGTATACATCTAAATCTGCAAACCATTGTCTTACATTCCCTAACAATACAGATAACCAAACTCCCTATTTGGGGACCCATACATGCTGTGCTCTAGCAACATTTGGGGCCTATGTACATTCATTGTACAGTCATTAACTTCAAAACACATTCTAGTGTGCTTACGAAAACAATATGGTAATTGTCAAAAATATTGACAGTGTTGTCAAAAAGAGACAACAAATTTAAAACTATGCAACAGTAGGATAAATGAAATACTGTAAATTTATTTATGGTTGCAGGATTAATGTTTGCATTTTTTTTTTAAGACAAGACCATGTTCGTGGGGATTAATATTTGCGGTTAGCTCAGGACTTGGTAATTATCTCGGTACACATGAATTATGTTTGCGGGTATTTATGTTTGCGATTTAAAAACGGTCGCGAAATTCGTCAAATAAATCCCTCAGAAACATTAATGAATTTACAGTACTGACTATATTTCTTACCTACCTCCTCCCCCCCCCATTTTTAAGTGGACAGTCCAGATTGAGAATGTCTAGTGGTTTAATTAGTACCTGGTATGGGCAGATCTCTAGGCCAGGTGGAGCCGAGGCAGAGCAGCAGAGCATCGTTCTCCTCCTTCAGTTTCTGTGCCGACATGATTTCCCCGACAGTCACTCCCGTCTCAAACTGGATCCCTTCATCTGTCATCAGGTCCACTCTTCTCTGGACAATCTGGCGGGTTGCGCAATCACAAAAGAAAAATACAGGTTCCAAATATTCTTTAATTCAGCAGAAATTTTAATACACATACCAATGGTTATATAATAGGAAATACCGGTATGTTGCATATATGCAGAATTAAAACTGTGATTTCACAATACATGTACATGTACCTCAAGTATCCCATGAAAACCAGACCAATGTCAGTTTTATGAGCCCAGGGTTTTATTTGAGCAAACCATTCTACACTTATATGTAACAAACATAGTAGGTTAATTCTGGTGTTTTAAAACTAATTACAAAAGCTATCTCATGGTTCAATAGGATAAGTATACATATATATGTTAGTTACTATCAGTGTGTGCCAGCAACATATGATAAATTCAAATGCAACAATTCTTTGTTCTATGCACCTGAGATCTCAAGTCATATCTGCATTTCTGTTTACTGTTAAACGCACCCAATGACTGCTGTCATATGTAGCAAAAAAACCAAACAAATCTGATTGAGTAAATTCTGTCACTAAGCACTATGAATATCAATTTATTCATTTTCTGCAATATCCCGTCCGTATTGTGCACTCAAAGTTCACGAATGTGGCTGTTAGACCACTTCACTGTATGCAAAAATGTAAGTTGCTAAGCCTTACATCTTTGCCCAGTTTCATGGTAGGAATTCCGTAACGCAGCAGTCCACCGATACGATCGTTTCTCTCGTACACAGTCACATAGTGTCCAGCCTGATTTCCAAAGAAGGAGGAACGATTTGGCATAATTGATTATTACTGCAAAACTGTTAATATTAAATATCTTAGGCCTGTTTCTTTTTACTTGCACAGCAGCCTAATAATTTGCCATCACTGAATACCAGAAGTTATACATTTTGTAAATAACTAGCCTCCATACGCATAAAAGAAAATACAAGTTCATACAATATCTGCACATAAAGTGTTCTTATTCTACTGCCCAGGTTTGCCGTTATTGTGGTTCTATTTGACAGTTTTGACCACACTGATCTTTCTCAACACATCTACAGCACTTTAAGTCTATGAAATACAAAGCATTTTTACAGCACACGAGTCTTATACCACATACAGTTGAACTTCCTTTTGCAACCACCTCAGAATTAAGGTCAGCCGAAAACAAACACCACTTCCCAGTGATACCAAAACTGGACTTTCAATGTCAAGGAGTCTCACAAACAAGACCACCTCACAAGTAGGAGCAATTTTGAGCAGTCCCATGGGTGGTCTTTTTCTGAGACACCTCTGTACACCATACTATGTTTACCCCCAAATCAAGGATTTAACAACACCTTTAGGAATCTTACCATACAAAAAACAGTTGCAAGCACCTCTGTGTTACAAAGGTTAAGGTACTCTAGAAATGTATACCACCATTGCCACTGCAAGCTGCTAAGCAAATATACAAAAGAAGATTTGAATTCCAAGTTTCACAAGCAGCGGCATTTTAGGTCACCACTCTAACAGTAACGGTCTTCTTGCTGGATATCAAGTCTGGTTCTAAGATTTTTAACTTACCTTGTTCAGCTGTGCAGCAGCTGCGAGGCCAGCTGGGCCACTCCCAACAATGGCTATTTTCTTTCCTGTACGTAGCTGTGGCAGTTCCGGCTGGATCCAGCCGTTAGCGAAGCCGAAGTCGATGATCGCATTCTCGATGTTCTTGATGGTTACAGGAGGGTCATTGATCCCCAACACACAGGCTCCCTGTCATGGCAAAAAAATTGCTCCATATTAACCCTTTGGGTACCGGCAGCATATTAACCCTTTATTGCCAGCATCACAGGACCAACAATAAATAGTTTCCACAACCATAGCTATCAGCAGAACATTTTATAAAATCTTCCACACAACCACTGCGGTGTCGATATTTAAACCCAGTCAACTTTCCAACTAAGATGACTGCTGCGACATCTCACCTCGCAAGGAGCAGGGCAGCATCTCCCTGTGAATTCTGGGAAATTGTTCGTCTGCAGCAACGTCATCAGGGCTTCTTCCCAATGTTCCTGAAAGGTCAGAGGTCGTGAGAATCTCCCAGAATGATATTTCTGAGCTAAAGAAACCTAAAATATTTTGCGTATATATGAAGAAGAATCATCTGTCCTTCAAAGAAGAAGAACAGATGATCATTGCATACAGTTCTTTTAAGACTTCTACATGTCCTGTTGCTTAATTTAATGTCATTCATATTTTCTTTGTTTACTGTTTTCTACAAGTCCAAATATTAAGATATTTGTAGGGGGAAATCAATACTCTAATGTTCAGCAGTGAACTATTTTGTAGAATGATAAAAAAAACAGAGAAAAGCTGATAAAAAAACTGATATAAGCCATACAGGTTGCCTTCTTCTAAACCAGACAAGTGACCTTTCAACAGGTTTGGCTGTATTTCGCAAATATAATGCAATAATCTGCTGATGGTGATACGAAAGAGAGTATGTACATCTACTGGTACACATGATCTATGGTCATAGCTTAAGGGCCCAGAATGTTTATAGGTACATACATTGTAGACCAGGTCGTTCCATTTGGGGATGATGTTCCCTAGGGGACAACCATGGTCTGACTGGCAGAAGGGAACGCCGCAATCCATACACCTAGAAATATACAATAAAGAACCACCTGTACTTTTATAAATACATTATGACACACAAAATACAAGGGTCCGACTTCATTGAATTTTAACTTGCTGTGAATGAGAACTTTACTTTTTTAAGGGATAACAAACCCTACAGCGAAACACTGCATAACTATGCTATATGCAGAAGAATACCGTATTATAAATTTTCTTGCCAAATGGTGCAGTAATTTAATTTCGGATGAAACAAACTTCTCACCTGGCTGCTTGAACCTTGAGCCCTTCCATCACTCCCTTGTGGTTGTAGATTTCCCTCCAGTCTCCCAGACGATTGTCGGTGGATCGATATTGATTGGTGGCACGCTTGTACTTCACAAAACCCCTGCAATTCAAAGCCGAGAATTGCATACAGCATACCGTATTCGTTTTAGCAAATGCTGATGCGTAATACAAGTAACTGACATTAACAAGTGGCTTCCATGTAATGATTACCGGTATATGCACAAAACACTCAAATCTGGCATTCTGGCATCTGATACAAATTTGTTAGTTGCTGCTATGTCTATGTGGTAGTATGTCGGATCATGTAAGAAGAAGACATACAGTAGGTCGTACACAAGATTTCATTAATATCTTCCTTGACCTATTTATGAATCTTGGTTGTTCTAGCAGTGGCAGGGGGCTGGATAGAGATTTGGGAAAGAGGGTGGGGCGGGGTGAATCCTAAATTTTGTTTTACATCGGCGTTCGACCACCTTGGATCATATACCCAACAGCAAAAAAAGATTTGTTATGTGTATGCGTGTCAGTGTGAAGAGATGACTTTTACTGGTCTTGTAATTCAAGGTGCTGTGTTGGGTCATACAGTCTGTACCAGCAAAATTTCGGGGTGCAAATCCAACGATGCAAATCTGGCAAAGGTGATCAGAAACAATTATACTGACTGTGAGCTGGCCAGCCCTACTCATTAGTATCGAATACCAGATTAAGAAGCACAAGCGTCCCATTTTTTACGTCTTTGGTGTGATGTGGTTGGGGCTTAAACCCCAGCCTCCAGCACCCTGACCTATTTAACTAACCTCTAGCTAGCAAGGCTGGTCTATACATGCACAGTAGGCACACACCATTTTTAGAGTAAAAGATAGTAAGAATTGAATATTTGCATGACTGCTCCAGTAAACTACAACAGAGCCTGTCCATTAGGAGATTTACTTTTTCTTGTCGACAGGCTCCTTGTGCCAGTTGGGTATGATGTCCTCTATGTCTTTGAGCGAGGGTCCGCTCATGGTGGGGGTGACAGGAGGGATGATGCTGTCAGCACGGGACAGTCGTCGCTGAGCCTTCATCATCTCCTCCTCCTGATCGACATCTTCATCGGGAATGTCCTCGCCTTTGCCCACCTGGGGAGGCAAACAGAAGGGATTACCATGATTGCAAGTCATGTAGAGAACCATTGTCATAAATTGCCAATGCAGGTGTGCGTTGCCAATTTGCATGGGACGTTTGAAGTTCGGAGGGCATTTGAAGTCCTTTTCCTTTGCCGCTGCAAGTCATTTGATTTCAGACTGTTACAGACGATACTTAGTTATGCCTTTTATTGACTTTGAACATAGTTAAAAGCTCATAGAATTTGGGGAATACAGTAATCCGCCTCTATAAGGATACCCTTTCTGCAAAATAATTCTGTCCCTATTGAAGAGGTGTTCTCTGGTGAGAGGAAGCATCTAATGCTATCATGGATCTTGCAGCCAAAATTTGTGTCCTCTCTAGAGAAGGTGTCCTTTAAGAGAGAGAGACCACTGTACACCAAGAGCTTATTTAGTGAGTGTAGTTTCTACTTTAAGCCTTACAGTAGGGTCGACGATGTCATCTGGGTTGACCATGTCCTCATCATACATCCCTTCCTCGTCCTCGGTCACCAGCCCGGCCAGTTCTCCGTTCCCATTGCCGTTCCCGTTCTGTGCTTCCTTCTGCCTCTTCTCTTCCTCTTCCTTCTCTTTCTGCTTCTTGGCTTCGGCTTCCTCTTCGGCGATCTCCTGCAGCGCCCTGCGATACTCGTGGGGGTAGACCTAGTGTATGGTGTGAAGGAGGAAATACAGTGTCTGGGATAAACGGGGCAAAACTCGGTGCAAGCTGACAGATAACTCCATTTTAATTCAACCGTTCAATTTTTTAGTATTTCAGTGTGTAAACTGTCAAACTGTGTCAGAACTAAGACAATATTATTATGGTCTTAACGCAGAAATTCAAGTATTTTTTCCTCAGTTAAATTTTTGCCAACCTTGACGAAGTCCTTAGCTGCATCAGGCCAGTTCTGAAGCAGACGTTGCGCAACCTCAGATCCTGTGGCATCAGTGAACTCCTGCAGCATGTTCTGGAGCCAGGTCAGGTCTTCTGGATCCTCCACAAGCTCCACGTCCACAGATTCCTTATTACACTTAATTAGAAAGTCCTTGCCACTGAAGGAAACATTAAAACTACACATAAGCATAAGGCTAATTTTGCTTTATTGGGATGCACCATTTATTACCTATACACTATACAGGTTAAATGAGACAACTTTCCATTTTAACATGAACATTTCTAATAATGGGCAAAATGAACAAATTTCAAATGTGTGAATTTCAAATAAACATTAAATTTCAAATAAAAATTCAAATTTCCATTTGAATATCTGTCTGTCGCCAATGACAATTCCCATGTCTAATCCTAAGTGCCTAACATCAACTATGAATGTCCAAGCAGAATTAACATAACATTACATGGTTCTTATCCAAGAGTTTGTGTGTCTACTGGTAGTACTATGCTAACATGGATAGTGCAAATATTGATGCAGGACTTACAACAGCTATACCAGTAATTCAAATGTCCCACAACAATTTACATGTCTAATATAAACACCTCACTAGTAGTAAAATACCCTAAAAGGACATGCAGGTGCAGTCCAAATGCATCACCATCACTTGTGCCTGTAGTACAAATGTCCCAACCCACACTTACACGTCTAATACAAATGCCCAGCCACCAGACATGCCGGCAGCGAAGTTTCTTCCAGTCAGACCAAGGATGATGGCTCGACCTCCAGTCATGTACTCACAACCGTGATCACCACAACCCTAGTTGAACAACGAAATATCTACATACATATATATACAGTGAAAGCTACCTGGACAAGCCACTGGACAGTCTTGAAAGACCATACAGCCATGAGAGAAATCAGGTGACTTAGCTTAATAGAAATCTTATCTACAGTCAGACTTAATTGATTTAAAGCAAAGAGTCAACTTCCACAAGATTTTTGAATAATTATAACATCACCCATTAAGTGTTCTGGGCATTTACTCAAATAACACCTGTCGCCTGTTAGAAATAGGTGATCTGTTTTAAAGCACAAGATAGCACTTTGCAAACCACCCACCGAAGGCATTATCAACTTGGTGTTGGTTAAAGGGTACCATCACATTTATATTGGCTAGAAAATTCAACAGAATTTCCTTTCGAGGTGACAATTCCTGGTACCTACATATAATCAACAATGCACATTTATTTAAGCTTCTGAAAACACTTTACATGAAACTGTGTTGCATGACCTATAGTTGACTTCATGACAAGGCATCATAAATAAAAATTGTAGAAACAACATGATTATGTGATATTTGAGATAAAATATACATGTGCCTCGTGATTTCAACTCATCTTACCTCACAGATGGCGACAGCCCCGGAGTTCCTCACGCAGAACCTCTCAGCTGCCTGCCCACGGAAGAAAGCTTTTCCCGACGTTGCCCCGTACAGGACGACATTGCCCACAATGATGTTGTTCTCAGATTTGAAAGCCTCCGGCATTGATTTTGGTGGGTAGATGACCACTTCTCCCCCGGACAGACCCTAAATAGATAAATAGCTAAGTTAAATAGATGATACTTTTATTACATTAAATTTAAAACTTCATGTACACAATTTACATGTACACGGGGGATGGACTTTTTCCTTAATTGGAAGCTGAAGTTATCTGACTGTTATGAAAAGACATCTGTTACAAATGAACTCATATGGGGTTTTAAACCTTAATTTTTAAAATAACTACCGTAACCACTCTTTGGATATCTCACATATTCATGTTTACTTCAAATATCGGTAATACTAAAGCGAATCAAGTGATCCTAACTATAAAGGAGTTCATTTGAATATGTACCCATAAAGGTGGAATAAACTATAAATTAATAAACCCTTATTCTATCGCTGATTTATTCATAAATAATATAAATACTCAGTTACATGTTCATTTACACCTTAAATTTAAGAGAAACAGGATCCTTGTTTACAAAGAACATTACCTTTTATTTTAGCATTTCCCAATTTAAACACCAAATACTGAAACCTCCCTTTAAGAAACAACATCACTCCAGAATTAAGATCATTTGCTGGATGACCAAAATATAGACACCAGTGCTGTACAGTTTTGGAATTAAGACCACATCAGAAATAAGACCGTAACTGTGGGTGGTCCTAATTCCTGGGTGGGTTCTACTGTATTTCAAAACGTCACACAAAGGACAAACCTTGCAGACATAGTCGTTGGCGTCTCCTTCCAGCTCTACATAGACCCCGCGGGAGAGGAAGGCGCAGAAGCTCTGGCCACCGGACCCCTGGAGTTGGATCTGTATGCTTCGATGTGATAGGCCCTCTTCTCCATGAGCCCTGAAAGGATACAACCAATCAAACTCAGTAGAACTCGCATTAAAGATGCCTCCCCCCAACCCTCTACTTCCCCCACCCCCCTACTAAGTGAATTGTGCGTTATACATGTTATATCAGGATATATATCAGCATTCTATCTGTGGAGTTCATACAGTGGTCCCTGCAATTTAAGACCCCTCTATTTAACAAATTCCTCCATTTTGAGACCATCCACCAGTGACCCAACTCTTATATACTTTTATTGTAAATATCCCTCCATTTTAAGACCACCTTAAATTTAAGGCCATATTTTGATGGCTGAACGGGTGGTCTTAAAATGCACGGACCACTGTATAGCCAACAGATCCCTTCCCCCCCCCCCCAGCACCACCACACACACACACACACACACACACATTGATGTTTGGTTTGACATGGTCAGGGACAAGACCTGCTCCAACCCAAGCTTAACCACTAACTGTGCTAAGCATGCTAAGGGGCCGATCTCCCATTCTATGGGACAGAAGCTCCCAAACCTAAGTTCACATTTGCCATGAAATACGTGGCTTATATCTTCCGCTATAAAAACTATGATCACCTCTACCAAAGAGAGGATGTGGTAATGTCTGGCAATACGTTACAATGAACTCTTCCAGTAAGTTTGCCAGGATGATTGATCGTTCAAGAAATATAGTTTCAATGGCAGCTTACTTTGCATGAGCAAACCACAGCCATTCAGCCTTGATGGAGCGAAGTTTAAAGCTGAATTGTAGGCCAATAACAATGCCTATCGTTCCTGGCTGTTCCAAGCGTATGTTCCAAGCTACGCTTGGTCGCCTTTCATTTGGGGACACACCCCCTACGGTGGCTCAAAGGTGCCATGCAGATTTCTGTCATCGGGCGCCCTTTGTAGGTCCCTCATTTCAGGCTTTATTAGGGGTACTTCATGACCGGGTGTTGGCCGGGTCATTTCGTTTTTCAGACGGCTAGGGGTCCGTGGCCAGAAGCCATGGCAGAGAGTTATGGTTTGACACCGATTTAGGTGATGAATATATTCATTTAAAAAAAAATTATGTTTGAACACAGATTTATACTGAATAAACTAAACTTAATGACTATAATGAGTGCACCTGGACAAGCAGGCCCAATACGCTTTCAAGTCAAGATTTCCCATGGGTACATGTATACATCCACTGAGTATGAAAGGAATTGGTTTAAAGATATAGACGTATCACAGGAAAACTCTCTCTAGCGGGCATAGCAGAAGATGTGATGGGGCAGCAGTGGAACCGGATCAAATCCAGAATTTTCCCAAAACACGTTCTGTAAGGTACAACTACCTTCAAAAGAGAAACAGAAGCCTCAACCAACAAGCAGGAACCTCCATCATTGAATTTTTTTTACTTACATTGATATGAAGTAGCTAAGGGTAGCACCAAACGTGCGGTCTTCGTTCTTGATCTTCTTCTCAATGATGACATTCTCCTTCTTCCCTTCGATCACGTCTCTAGCCAGCTCATAGACCTCATTGTCCTGACAGACAGTAAAAGTCAAGTGAGATTCATTTTTAAGACCACCCCAGAAATAAGACCACTCCAGAATTAAGACCACTCCAGAATTAAGACCACCCCAGAATTAAGACCACCCCAGAATTAGGACCACCTCAGAACTAAGACAATCCCAGAATTAAGACCCCCCCCCTCCCCCCTGCCCCCCCAAATTAAGATTACCCCAAAGTTAAGACCACTTTGGCCTTAACCATGGGTGGTCTTAATTCTAAGGCTCCACTGTATAATTAGTTTGGATATATTTCTGCAGGTGTACAGAAGAAACGTACAATAATTTACTGTGGATTATGCAAATTTTGACCGTATCATGGTTTGTATTATACCGGTATACATGCATTTTGAATAAAATACTGGATATCTATTTCCAGTTCATTTCATCCTAACAGTCCATAGTCATTTTGGATACTGGATAATCTCTGGATCATTTGGATTAATCCCTGAATCATCTGAAAAAAAATCCCCGAATCATCCTTTTCATGTTTCCATCGTTCTACAATTGCTATTATTCTCATAACTGTCGTACCAGTCTTTGGTTGATCTTGAAGTCCTGTTGAACGCTCCCCCCACGGATGCTGACATCGGGACGAAGATCCTGCGCATATTTGAGAATGGGGTCAAAGTTCAGCAGCGAAGCCTTCGGGTTGTTAGGGTTGGGTTCAAATCTCAGCTTGTCCGTTCTGCCGATCATTTCTTGGAACGTACGGAACCTCATGCGTGACATGTACTTTCGAACTTCCTCGGCCAGGAGGAAGAGGTAGTTCACCACATGCTCGGGCTTGCCCTTGAATTTCTTGCGCAATACAGGATCCTGAAATAATTTTTAAAATGCAAGTAACTGAGATTTTTGAAATTATTCAGTGTAAGAAAAGAATGTAACATATGTTGCACAAAACCATTACATTTTGTATTTTTTCTCAGTTTTTGTGATTTCAACAGGAAAAGCACAGTATTTCAGTATAACTTTTAAAATCTGGTATGTCAGCCAATTTTTAAATTGTGTATATGACTGGATAGCATGAAGGAAAAAGGCTTGCAGCAAAAACAAACTCGGATCCTTTCTTGGTTTCTAGCAGAGAAATTCCAATCTTCTTTATCAATGTCCACTCGCTTCAAAGAAGTTCCAAATATAAATTAAAGTTGCAGATCCTTGAGTTAAAACTAAAAGAGCTGGAGATATACAGATAACAGAGATATGACAGAGATATGCATATGTACACAGGTATATCCATGGTTACCTGTGTTGCTATGCCGACAGGACATGTGTTGAGGTGACATTTTCTCATCATAGTGCAACCCATCACGATGAGAGGAGCGGTGGAGAAACCAAACTCATCTGCTCCCAACATGGCCGCCGTGACAACATCACGCCCTGTGGAGTAGAAACGATCATACGATGTAAATTCATTTGTGAGAAGTGTGGGGACAAATCATACTATACCAAGTACAGTTGAGACCCCACTTAATAAAACCACCCCTGGAATTAGATCGCTGAGACGGTCAGCTATACCCATCTTTGCTAGCTTATATGCATCCACCAGCCTTGCCAATCTGATCTAAATATCACGCTATTCCGAGTCCAGATAATGAATATTCATCAGGGTGGATTTGAGCCACTGATTCTGCAGTGACTTTCACAGATGGAATATTCAAATTTGCATGATCCCAGAGGTCCAATGGCAGAAGTTCATGGCCAAGTTGCCACGGCTCCCTCAAGCGAGTGTGCACAAGGCAAAGCTGAGCTGTACTGTACCTTAAAGATATCCAATCTAAAGTCAACATAAGGATCACACAGTGTTGATTGTAACGAAAAACAAATTGAAATGGTAACTTACCACTGCGTATCTGTCCGTCTGCTTGCAGTATGACCCTTGACCTCAGGTCATTCATGACCAATGTCTGGTGGGTCTCGGCAATCCCCAGTTCCCATGGCAACCCTGCATGCTTGATCCCGGTCCAGCTGCTTGCCCCAGTCCCCCCATCATGTCCGGAGATCGTGATGTGCTCTGCTTTACCCTAAAGTTAAAATGCAGCGATCCCTCACTTAATGGACATGTTTATACAATGGTACCATTAATTTACCACCTTACCAGCCATACATAATTCTTCAAGAAAATTTAATGCTTTTTTTTCTCTTAAATATTAGAATCTTAGTGTAGAGTTTTATATAACACATCAGAGCACATCAGAATAGAAAAAAGCCCACTATAACTTGACCTGCAATCACTTCATACTCACAGTTAAACAATATTGATTATATTATTGTTATGGGACAGGTTACCTTGGCAACACCAGCAGCAACTATTCCCACTCCCACTTCTGACACCAGCTTAACACTAATCCTTGCATTGGGATTAGCACTCTTCAAGTCATAAATCAGCTGCAAGGAAAAGGGAAAACTACAACATATGTCATGCATATTAAGCAGTTACACAGTTCAAAGTATTTTGGACATCATTGCAATTAGGGAAAAAAATTTTTTTTCTTTATTCAAAATTTTTTGGAGATTTTTATTAATTAAAATTTATATTCTAGAATAAACTACTGGCAGGCTGTTAGGATCACAGGCTCAAGAAAAACAACCCGAGTGTCTCTCCTACTCTTTCTACTGAAAGAAGTTCAGTTACCAATCTTAAGACAATTGTTGCCAATCCCATGTTCAGTTCATAACTTAAGATTTCATCAAACTGGACCCTGTTTATTACCTCTGCCAGGTCTTCAATTGAGTAGATGTCATGATGTGGTGGTGGGCTGATCAGACCGACCCCGGGGATGGAGTGACGAGTCTTGGCGATCTCCTTGGAAACCTGTAACCAAAATACCATCACCACTGTGTAGAAGAGTCACCACATATAATCCACTGTTTAGAAGAGCCATCAAGCACAGTCAAATCTGTTATTTAGAAAACACCAAAGACAGTCAACTCTGTTCAGAACAGCCACTAAATACAGTCAACTGTTCAGAAGAGTAACCAAACATGCAAATACATTTAACTCTGTTCAGCCACCGATACAGTTAACTCTGTTTAGACACCAAAATACACATCTCTTTAGCCACCAAAGACAGTCAACTCTGTTTAGCCCACCAACTCCAGGTACTCAACCGTGTCTAGTCACCAAATACAATCAACTATGTTTAGCCACCAGACACATTTAAATCACTTCAGCCACCAAATGCAATCAACTGTTTTAGCCACCATATAAATTTAACTTAGTTTAGCCTCAAAATAAGTCAACCCTGGTTAGCCCACTAAATAATCATCCCTGTAGCCGCACACACAGTTAACTCTGCTTTGGAGAGCTTACTAGGCTGCTTTCACCAGTTATAAAGTGATGACCTGCAAGTTATCTAGTATCTATCCTGTCAGTCTTACACTGGCATATTGTAATTCCCAAAGCCTGCCTACCTTGTATCCTGGCAGCTCACCCCCCTCCCCAGGCTTGGCTCCCTGGGCCATCTTGATCTGCAGTTCGTCAGCATGTGACAGGTAGGAACTCGTCACCCCAAAACGCCCAGAGGCCACCTGTGACAGACAACAGAATATAAGGACAGTTCGAGCCAGTGAAGCATGTTTTACCTCAGAGTTCAATCTTTTAAAGATCATTGCAAAAGCAGAAATGTTTGCGTGGAATTTATTCCAATTATTTCACATGTTAACCAAATTCAAACCTTTAATTCCCGGTAAGGTAACAAAAAATAATTTCACTACCAGTAATATCGTAACTTAAATTCCTGCGAATATATGTATGCTTCAAAAACTTGGACTATATTTTTGTAAATATTTCTACTTTTACGGTATCATTCACAAACCACATTATTTTAACATACCCGGTATTTGGCGGATATGTTTGGAAACTGAATTCCAGTTACCTGCCCCCCAAGCAGGCACCTTTATTATTAGGTGAAAAGACCATCAGCTATAGCTGGCATTAGGTACATTGAAAGCCACTTGAGATCACATTGGAAGTAATGCTGCCCCAGAAATTAGCCTTCCACTCACATTGCCAAATTTCCCCGAGCAGGAAATTGAGCAATAATGTATGCAAGGTTGTGCAATGGTCCCCCTTTTAAAGGTCACACTCTAAGAGAGGACACCCACACCAAAAAAGACACAAATCTCAGCAGCAAGTACCATAAACGCATTAGCTGCTCCCTCTCACCAAAGGTCCCCTCTCTAATAAGGACAGAATTACTTGGCAGAAGGGGTGTCTTGTTTTTGTTTTTTTTTGGTGGGGGGGGGGGGGACTACTATAATACTGTTTTACAGTTAACTTTGTTTCCCTTTACATACCTGTTTTATGGCAGAGCGCATGTTGTTTTCCGGGTCACTCTGATTCAGGTAGCGAGACGAGTTCTCGCCTCCTTCGCCAGTGTTGCTCTTGGCTCCCATACGATTCATAGCAATGGCCAGACTGGTGTGAGCCTCCCATGATATGCTGCCAAAGCTCATGGCACCTAAACGTTAGGAATGAAGAAATTTAAGAAAAACATTCACATGCTATTTCTCAATATTTTTTTTTTCTTTTTTAACCTGTATTGAAGCAGTCAAGCATGAGAATTGGAAAACATTCTGGACACTAGCGTGTAAATAGCAGTCTTTAATTGGAAAATAATCCCTATTTCTCAGGCTCTCTTTATAATGAGAATTCACTGTTTAATGCGGTCTCTAATCTGACACTGATTTCACATCCAAATTATATGAACATAATTTCACCAAAATAATCATGAATTTCAACATCGACTGCAGTTACTGAGCTTAAGAATGTGACTTAAGAGCCAAAACTTACAGGCTTTAATATTTTTTAAGGACTCGATCCCTAAAATCAATGCTGAAGACCATTATAATCGTACCATATATCATGTGGCTATATGTCCACATCTATATGTTCAAAATGAAAAGAGGTAACATGCAGAAATCTTTTGGAAATCCCCCAATTCACAAAGGGTCTTTTCTTAGGAAGAATTTAAATATAGAAATATTTAAGTTGAGGTACACGTGACTTCAGTGCAATGTAGGAAAAGATGGGTGAACAAGCTGCTCCCCCCACCCCTTATTTTAAAATGGAACATTCTCCAAAAACACCCTGACCTACCTGTACAGAATCTGCGCACTATACTGGCAGCAGGTTCAACTTCATCCATGTTGAGTGGCTCTTCATCCTCGATGAACTGCAGCTGACCTCGGAGGGTGCAGTTTTTTGTGCTTTCCCACGAAGACTCGACAAAGCGGTCATATGCACTCTTGTTGTTATTCTTGGCAGCATCCTGTAAGAATGAAATGATGTTTATGGGTTGTGTGAAATCTTATACTGAAAAATATTTCTGGAAGCATGTTAAGATTTCAGTTTAGGGTACAGTCACACTTTTTCTCATATAAAACTGTAATAAGAGCAGTAGTAGTAGACTACTGCTCCTCCTACTACTGTAAGGCATCCCTTTGTGCAGTAGTAGTAGTAGTAGTAGTAGTAGTAGTAGTAGTAATAGTAGTAGTAGTAGTAGTAGTGGTAGTAGTAGTAGTAGTAGTAGTAATAGTAGTAGTAGTAGTAGTAGTAGTAGTAGTAGTAGTAGTAGTAGTAGTAGTAGTAGCAGTAGCAGTAGTAGCAGTAGTAGTAGTAATAGTAGTAGTAGCAGGAGTACCTGTAACAGTAGTGGTAGCAGCAGCAGTTGTAGTAGAGCAGCCGTAGTTACTAGTAGACAGTAATTTATTTTCTGTAACCTGAAGTGTCTGCTAGTTTTTCTCTCTGTTAGAAATCTGACCTGCATGTTTGCGATGCTGATGGGATCATTCATGTGTTTCTCTCCACCGTCCCTCCAGTGGTAGAAACCTGGAGATATCACCATACGGTTGTCACACTCGCGCTCAGCAAAGGCGTAATGATGGCGATTCAGGGCCTGAAAGATGCAAGTGATGTGATGGTCAGTAGGGCTTAATCAATTCTAACAATATTAAAATACATGTACACCGCATTCGTGGTACACGTCCAATAGTTGATATACAGTTGAGTCAGGCTAGAGCAGGATAGATTTTTCTGTCTTTCTTTCTCTCTCTCTCTTTTTCTTTCTTTCATGTTTCTTTCTTATTTATTTATTCACTCGTTCTTACTTTCTTTCATGAATTCTTTATTATACACCGGCCTATTCCCTTGCTTTATGCATGTACTCATAACTTGCATCTCAAACAAAGACAAGCCTCTGGTAAATAGGTAACAGATAAAGGCACTTGATAGACGTGTACTTTTTACGGTCTGATACTTTCAACCTACCTCCATTGCCAAGACGTCAAAAGACACTCCGGAAAGCCTTGAGGCCGTGCCAACAAAGCATTTGTTTATCACTTCTGCATCCAGACCAACTGCTTCAAAGATTTGAGCACCCTTAGGAAAGAAAGGTTAAATTAATAGTATGGACATCTACATAAATCCATAGTGTGCATGTTTGGGAGAACAAAATGCAATCATAAGTTGTGAAGCTGCGAACTACCCCCACCCATTTTACTCCTGCAAGAAAATTTACAAAATTTACTTACAAAAATACATGTGCATAGCTCTGTTAACAACCAATTGGTCACAAGAGGTCCTTCATAGCCAGTTAATAAATTTTATATAGGATTCACTGTTAATGAGTGGTGCTAAGTACAAAATTTAAGTCATTGCAAGTTAAGTTGTTACAAGATTCTGTTACAGGTACTTTCTTATTAAACTGAAAATAATTTCATTTACTTCTTTGGGTCAATTACTGATTAAGCAGTTACGGCAACAGAATGGTATAATTTAGATGTTAAAGGATTGTAATTCTTTTTATACTGATATGCAGTCTCATAATTGCAAAATGACTAGAGCGGAGAGTCACTGATGTACTACCTTGTAGCTGTGCAGGGTACTGATCCCCATCTTGGCCATGACTTTGCTGATTCCACGAGACGTGGCTGCCATGTAGTTCTGGTAAATCTCGTCGTTTTCCATCGGAGGATCCATCTGGTCGATAGAGCGTAGCGCACTCAAGGTGTCAAACACCAAGTATGGACAGATTCCATCTGCACCAAATCCGAGTAAGGTACAGAAGTCATGCACCTCCCTGGTTTACAAGAAAATTGCACTTGATAATAATAATTTATGACACAAATGGTATCCTGGTACTGGCAACATAGAAAACATTTTTCATCTCTTTCCACTTTTGCATCTAAGTTGCTCCATTTAATAAAGACTTTTTTTTCATTAGGAAAAGAACATTATCTCAGTGTTTCTACATTCAAATTCTTGAAATTAAAAGATGCATGAATATTAATAAGGATTTTACATTTTTATCTTGCACCGGCTGACCCTACCTGGCTTCTCCTGTCTCGACGATAATCCCAGCCTTCATGCGGAGTTTGTTCTTTATCAGATGATGGTGAACGGCTCCCAGTGCCAGCAGGGAACTGGAAATGATAACACGAGATTAACTGACAAGTGGTCCAGAATCCTTGTACCTCATATTATCCAGGCTCTGATTATAATTGGATAAAGCTGGGAACCAGGACTTGATGTGATAGCTCAGCTATTTAGTAGGTCAGCTGGGATCGAACTTTCAAAACTACTTAAGTCTGAGTTGAAGTTAGATTTTTAACCAATCACAGCACTCGGATTGCTAAGTCAAAACTTCGACTTAAGAAGTATTTTCTGAGACCTTCAGCAATTGCTCCCCTGTGGTCACCATTTATATACACCATTATCCAATTTACCGTAGGATGAAGTCCACCCAAATATTACCTGCTAACACACGTACCTGTCTACAAAGGTATTAAAATTAAAATCATTAGATGCCTTGTTTAGTACAGAAATTCTACAGTGCTGCTGCTAGTGCACATGTACTCTCCTACCACAATCTCAGCAATGAACACCCATCAGGATATTAGTCATTTCAGTTCTTTTATGCCATTTTTTATTCACGATAATGAGAAGGATGATTTAACAAAGATACAATATGCTACATAAGTGTCCATTTTAGTACACATCACTCATAGGCTCTTAGGGGAACTCCCAATGACTCTGTCATGAACTGAAATATATCACTGACCTGATGGCAACCCTATCATGGTCAGCCTTCCTGTCTGACAGCACAATCAGCCTGTAGCCCTGCTTGACAGCGTTAGCAGCCTCCATGCAGATTCTGTCCAGGGCTGGAACCAGCCCTCGTACATCCTCCTCCACCAGATAATACATGTTGATAGTCTTTGCCTAAAACACGCAAGAAACAAAGTCTAGGGTCTCTTTAAAGTAGAAATTCCTCGGATTTACATGCACAAATAAATTATAAATTAAATTATATATATTAATTAAATATAAATATATATTAATTATCAATTATATATATACAGTTAAGCTGAATGCATCGTCATGCTTGGCCGTCCGTGAGTGGTGCCTACAGACGGGCATTAGGGCCAAAAGTTTTGGTCATTAGCCCATCCTTCAAGCCTTCAGTGCAGGCCGTTTTGGGGGTTAGGCATATTTAACTGGGGGAACTCATATAACGCTCTCCTGGAGGTGCTAGTTCACAAGTTAGCAAAGCTAATGGCAGAATTATGGTTTGAAACCAAATTAGGTAATCAATATATACACAGGGAATGCGTTTCCACTCTCTCTTAGGTCACATGGGCCTGAACTGGGGGGTAATAGTAAAGTTGAGTAGGTGGTAGTTCACCCTGGCGTGCACACAAATTTAAGGCATTATGTAACGGGTGACATTTTGAATTATGTCAGCAATTAAGTGGTTCTCCTTAGATCATATTATATCAATAATTTAATCCAGCGAACACAAACTGGCTAAGTCTAAGCTGGAATGTTGATAAAGCAACTTACCACCCACTCACCCCTGGTCTTACCCCACTTACCTTCCAGCCTCTGTAGGTCGTCGCCTTGATCACTCTCATGTCTCGGCGGGACAGTATCGGCTGTTTGAGCCACAGACGCTGACACTGCTCTTTACTGGGTTCCAGGATGTTGGCTTCTGGACCAACAGGGCAGGACTGGGAAAAAAAAATCCAGAATATTACTGGCTTCTATCACATCTGGATCTTGCAGATTACGGTATTTACGGGTATACTCAGTTTGTCAAAAAATCTTGATTTGAGAAATTTAACTTTTATATGCTTAATTTTTCTGTTCTTTATTTTTAGGAACCTGTGCAAACCCCAGCATTTTACAACCTTTCATTTCCCGAAGATTTCATTTGGGGTTAGTTTTCGGGAAGCGTGCAAAAGACAGTAGTCGCCAAGAAAGGTGATTACCAGCAGGCTTACAGGACTTCAGTTCATCTCTTGGATTTTTAAAGAAACTGGCCTATGAGCATATGCTGCGATCCTTACTAGCCTGGTAAGCTTCCAAATTAACACTAAAGTCTTATTACCAACAATACCATTGCATTTCCAGGTTTTTACCAGGAAGGGTGATCCAGAAAGGTCTTGTATAGACAAGAGGAGTGTACCACATTTCTAGGTCAGGGTAGTATCCTTACCAGTGACATGACGATTTTCTCCCTGAAGGGATCTATGGGGGGATTGGTGACCTGTGCAAACAGCTGCTTGAAGTATTCAAACAGTCTCGGGTTGTGATTGGACAGGCAGGCCAAAGGGACGTCGTTCCCCATGGACCCCAGAGCCTCCTTCTGGTTGACGACCATTGGCATCACCAACAGATGTATCGTTTCTACCGTCCAGCCGAACATTGCCAAGCGACGATCTTCCTCCATCACGCTGCCGTGGTAGTACGAGATGTAGTCGCGCGTGCTCTCTCGTGCCAACCGCTTGGCACGGTCATGTGCAGCATAAAGGTCATCCATAGTAATACTCTGGACAAAGCATGACGTATTCATTTATATACTGATCTAGTGATGTCTCATCATAGTTGTACAAACTTTTGCAGGGTTTCACTTTACTTCATGGAACAATATTGCATAGATAAATATGTGCCCCGATTATTAGAACAATATTTGGTTAACAGTTACTGCAAAACTAATACAGTAGTGGTAAACCTAGGTGCAAGGTGACGATATGGACTCAGTCAGTCTCTGGACATTTCTCTAACACAAAAAGTCCATTAACTCCATCTGCTGAAGCCACTAATAACTTAAGAATCTAACATTTTGAAACGGTCCCTGACCTGTGTTTCCAGCCATTCCCGTGCTGGTCTGAGACGTGCAATGCTGCTTTTCAACACATCGTCTCGCATGAAGACTTTCTCTTTGGTATCCACCAGCAACATACGGCCAGGCTTCAGTCGACCCTGGCAGACAATCCAAGTCACAGTTAAAAGGATTTCTTGCAATAAAATCACAAAATGAACATAAAATGCTTATATTCGGAAGCCAAACCACCCTGGGTCATAATAATGTACCATTTTAATAGCCAATCAAATCTGGCCAATCAGGGTAGTCTATATTCCGCAGATCCTCTGTAATTTACATCTGCTCACACATAAGTTCCCATCACATTATTTAATGTACATCTTTACCCATTGCATGGCACAAAATGCTGCCACTCAACTTTGTTATAAATTTGCAAATTCAACTTTTGGTTGCCAAAAAACATATATATACATTTGTATTTATCTTATCACTTTATTTCAAGGAAGGCTTCTCTGCATCCCTTATAAAAGTATATTCATGGACCATTCAATCCAAACAAAGATCTTAAACCTACACATAATGAATTACCTTCTGGATGACATTCTGTGGTTCGGCATCCACCACTCCAACTTCACTAGCCATGTACATGTGGTTGTCGCTGGTGATGTAGAAACGGGACGGTCGTAGGCCGTTCCTGTCCAAGATCGCCCCGATGTAACGGCCGTCGGTAAATGTGAGCAAGGCTGAAGATCGCCCCAAACAACATCACTGTCATTTAAATTCCACACTTCAAATTTATAAAACCAAAACGTTAATTATTAGTTAAGTGTATTTATGCATACTGCAAATCATAGTATTAATGACTCTTAGCTAAAAAGACCCGCTTGATTCAGACTGCTAGAAAGAGGCCTACTTATAATGGCGACCCAGTTACAGTGGATTCTATCCTTGAAGACCACCCAGGCAGTAAAACCACCCTCGGAATTACGACCGCTTATGGGATAACCAAAGCCAACAGGTAAGGACTACTGGTATGTTGTTCAAAATTACATCAGAATTAAGACCAATTTTTGTCCAAAACTTTGAATGAATGGTCCTTAACTCTGGGGTCCACTATATTCTGAAATTACAGTGGTCCTGCCATATTAAAATACATTGTATACAGAAGTCCTAAAATAGAGCGGTCTTAAAATGTTGCGGCTACTGGACCGCAGATGATTAAAATTAAGACACACATGTCATATGATGGGTACATGACATGCTTACCAGGGCCATCCCAGGGTTCCATGCCATAAGCAGCCCAGCGGTAGAAATCGCGTTTTTCCTGGTCCATGGTTCTATCGTTTTGCCATGCCTCAGGGACCATGGTCATCACAGCCTAGGATAGCAGAGATACAAATTTCAAGTGCATGTATTCTGTATTATATATATGCAAAACTTAAGAAAAACAAACAACAGTTAGTGCATGTACGAACTTTATGTATATTTTAAGCCAAGAAAAGAACTGCATCACCATTCAGTGAGCTTGAAATGTGAAGTGTACTACTGAAGTCAAGATGAAGGATTAAGTTTTCCAAACTTTAGTTATGTCATGTGCACTATCGTATATATACAATAGTGGACATGACAATGTATTAACAATGCAGACTTGAGAAGAATGTTTCTCATCATGGGTAGATTATTCTAGTTATAGCAATCAAAACCTGCTTTGTCATTTGGGATGACTTTAGTATAACAATGACACAAATACTTAACATGTTACGTACACAGGGCCACTTACATGTATTAGGTATATAACACTGAGCACAAAGAATATCTTCATTTACCACCAATGTCACGGTTACTTTAATTGGATGCATTCATAAAATTTCATATCAGGTGCAGGATCTGTGTAGGATCAAGTAGTCCAATTTAGTCCTGCACCTATCCCATTCCTCAGTCACCCAGTCACGGGAGCCCATGGGAGTGGGATGCAGATCCGCAAGACCGACACTGGAATCCCGACCCACATTGGCTCTAACCCCCAACCCCTGCTCACCGACCCCAAACCCTAAAAGAGACCCACTCCTGACCTCTGGGAGTGACCTCCCTCCAGCCATGCACAAGAACTCGAGTACGTTGTCCACGCAGCCGGAGTCTGACATTTCGGCCTCCACCACCGGGTAGAGCTTCTGTAGTTCATCACCGTACACGGAACTGTGCATCACGCCCTCACGTGCGTTCATCAGATTCACGTTACCGCGCAGGGTGTTGATTTCTCCGTTGTGCGCAAGATATCTAGTAAAATAATTAATGTGTAACAAGAGGCCCTTGATGCTCTGCTTGGTCACTTGCTAGTTAAAATAATATATGTGTAAAAAAAAACCCAGTAAATTAATGAGATGCAGGTCTTTCAAAAGTGTTTGGGCAAAAATGCATAAAACAATAAACATGGATTCACAGCATTCCAGTTAACTTGTAAAGGATGTTCTAAAGAGTAATACATAAGATATATATGTAACAATACCTTGAGAAATGCTTTCAACATCATGTGTTCACATAAACAGAACAACGAATATTTTTGACATTCATCACATCTTTAGAAGCATAAATTATGTAGTTTTTCTTGGGTTGTTTTGAACTGTGTGGTTTGAGATCTTCGATATAATATTCCCCAATAACGCTCTTCTATACAAACCTCTGAGGATGCGCCCTTTCCCAGCTGGGGAAGGTGTTTGTGGAGAATCGACTGTGGATGAGAGCGAGATGGGTCTCATAGTCGACATCCTGCAGATCAGGGAAGTATTTCCACAGCTGGGACGTCGACAGTAGCCCCTGGCAAAAAGATTTCCACTTGTATATATTGCAGCACTAAGACTTATAATACACTGGTACCTGTGACTAAGGCCCTATTTCAACATGCAGAACCGAGGACAAACTTCCAAACAGGACAGATGCTGCAGTGCAATGTACTCAAACTTCCACCCTTATCAAAGATAAGGAAATGGATTTTCAGAATTCAGAACAATTCTTTCTAACTGTAAGTGTGTCCCAGATTCACAAGTTCTCTTTCTACACCACATACACCAGTACATTCTTTGATTTTATTATTGGATGTTTTCAAGTAGTACAATTACTACCGATTAATTCGTAAGGCTTGACACTAATTGATGACACCATGTACAAACTGTGATTGTCAGTTGTAACGTCACCTCAACACAGTCTGCTACACTGGTTATTTTACACACTTACTACATGTGAACCCTTATGATGGTTAAATAAAGTTGATAGAGAATGCTACATTTTAACCAATATCACTGCATTATAATTGTAATATTTAAGACCATATATCATAAGAAAACATCTTCGTTTCTACTCTTACTACAAAATGGGCAATACAAGAATATGTGAAATTATAAAAACTTCAGCCCCTCGACATGCAAGTGACAATTTTAGGAGGCAATAAGAAATCATCCTACATATAACTGCAGAGTGGCTTAACTCACTAGGGTGTTTAAATGTACACATATTATAAACATATTTCTAGCATTCAGACAGTAATACCTTTTTTCTACTGCGATTACATCTATGTGTATTGTTCTTATTACAGGTAACACCTGAGCAATTACATATGTGTACCTTGTATACAATGGTCTGGGTGTGCAAACTGCAGATGTAGAATCGATATCCACGTGTAGGCAGTATGTGTGTCGCTTGCTTTCTTAGGAGATAAACCTGAAACATACAATGTAGATAACATTGCTAACTCTTATCTCTAAAAATAATACAGTCCTTCAACATAAAATGATGTGTGAAGGGTTCATCCGCCATGTAAGTTGATCACAAAAGCCTAAAATGTTTTATTCAGTGAAGAAGGAATCCTGAGTGAGACTCGCACACGGGCATTTCCCATAAAAGAGAAGCATCTATATGCTATACAGCATGAAAGGCCAGCGCCTCGAATGTTTCACCATCGAGACTGTTGGCAATGACACCTGTTGTGTTTGTATTCTGAATCTGCTTTGCGCTTTTGATGTGTCCATATCATAACAAAAAGCCCAGGCTGGTGCAAGCTAGAAGAGTAATTAATAATACTCATATAATATCATGATCTTGACAAGTTCTACAGTAATGTGTTACATGGTGGAATAGGGAGTATTTGGCGCCACAAATTCGCAGTATGAATAATCATGATAATGGGTTTCATTCGGAAGCCAAACTACCTTGGTCATATGACTACCTTTTAGCCAATCATATTGCGACAAATAAAATCTCTGCCAATCGTGACATGCCCCTG
>JAAUYG010114768.1_pt1 | contig 26600 bp, 22 predicted proteins | sample 7278091 | NCBI WGS metagenome assembly JAAUYG01 (sample SAMN14350201, study PRJNA611818) | marine sediment metagenome | isolation source: surface marine sediment (0.6m) | place: French Polynesia: Moorea | collected 2018-08 | reverse complement strand
TGCAGGCCCAAGATGTATGTGTTCCTATTGCTCACAGTGTGTTTTGTATAACGTCTAATAGTTTTATATATACAATGTTGTTTCTATGTCACCACATCTTCGCTGTTCATTGTATTTCGTTTCATCCCATTACGGTAACCATTGATCATCCATCTTCATCATGTCGGTGAATAGCACATTGTGCTAATGTTTTCTGTTGATATTTGTAACCGACGTTATTAAATTTTATCTTATCTTATCTATCTTATCTTAGGCAGCGATGAATTATGATCCCCGAAACAAAATATATTGAAAATAACAAGAAGTGTTTGATACCTAACAATCTTTTACAATCTGTTTATACCAGTCCTATATCTTTAACTCAGATAATGATCACGCACATTTTAATCTGCCTAGCGTATTACTCAAAGTATACACCACAATAAGCACATAACGGGATGATATGACGGGGCCCTGGTGGTCCAAATCTTAGACGTGCGTTACACATATAACTGTTTTTTCACCGCGTACACAAATTATTAACTTTATTTATATGGGTTAAATCCTAGCTGCCAACCCTTTACGGCTTCAATGTGACGGTCACGGAGGCGAGTATCAGTTACCTGTCCTCAAGGAGCAGCTTAGTGCCACCGACCCGCTGGTGTGACAAGACCACGTCAGTGGGAAAATCTTATTTCCGGACGTTATTACTTAATGAAAATGGACAAGCCGTTCTTATATGGGTAAGTTCACATTTCTTCCCTGCTGCCAGACCCAGCATAACAAGGTAATCATCCCCGCCCACTGTCAGCGGCAGCTGGGGATTAAATCGGTAAGCTTAAGCTGGCGAGTTCTGCTGACGAGTGAGTGCTCAGCATTTTCAGAGACACAGCAGGCTGCTACAGCGGGGACACTGCCGACTCGTCGCTTGCTACTGCATACAGCGGACCCGAATTCCCCGGAAGCACTTTCCTTGCCGTTTCCGGAAGTCGGGAAGTGACGTCTGCCTGCAGGTTATTTTTTCTCTCCAGTGTTATGCCTTTGGGCGTATTGGCTGTTGTAGTAATGTTAGCGCTGTACAAGGGTTCGTCGTCAGTCCGTACAACGTTTTCTCAGAAACCATGCAAGAGATTATTGTCGTAATTATTTGGAGTTGTAACTGCCTGACATATCTCAAGGCATTCTTGAGTGTTCGAAAACTTCCCTTTTTTCAATTTTGACGCTTTTATTATTTTTGTCCTTTTCGTTAGACATAGGATTTTATGGAATTTTCTGGCCAGTCAGATTTCAAGACGCTGCTGCTGCTATATTTATGATCATTTAAACATTTCAGTATTTTTAAAAATAAATTTTCCATGCGATAATATAGATGGAAGTTATTACTTAAAAGCTTGAAATTACACTTTTAAGACATTTAACATTGTGCCAAATAGGAAAATGAGAAATTGCCGATACCCCAACAATGGTTAGTAGGTAGTTAAGTAGCTATTTATTTCCAAATCGTGCAACGGTATGTATAAACAGATTACGCATGTATACAGTATGTTTCGAATCACTGCACAGTTTGTGCTTACTCATTTGAGCCTATATGCTGTAACCTGGTGATAGTAAAACAACTGTTTTATAAAAACGAGCTTTACCAGGCAATGAGCACAGCGAGAAACTGTTGTAGTGAGTTACACAATAAACTATAATGGCAGTGAACAGAAAAAATGAGAACAAGAGGAAAAAGAAAAAAAAACCTGATAGTATACGAAATACCCGCATTGCTACCTAGTTTAAAACATTTACGCTTCAGCATATCTTTCAATGATATGTTGTTTTAGTCTTATAGAGAATGAAAATATTGGTGATACACTTTTCACGGTTTCAGGCAGTTTGTTGTAGTGCTCAGGGCCGGCATGAATGAAACCATTGGCAGAGAGCTTAGTGCGACTTGATTCTCTGTGTACAGAGTATTTCGACCGTGTGTTGTGATGATAAATTTGCTCATTCGGCACGATTGTTAGATTAATCGGTTCTGTTAGAGTCTGGTGATCACTGTAATACACTGCAGTTGTAAAAGAAATAACAATGGAATATTAAACTTCAGCGTACGGTTGTCATATGTACTACCAACTATGAACGCGTCAGTCACATTCGAGTCATTCGGAGGACTTCAACTTTTCCAGAAATAATGTAGGTTTTCAATATGCTAACTTTGTTGTAATAAGTTGCCTCTTTCCTGATAAAGCCGTTTTTATAACGGCTATCTGTAACAATCCTGGAAAACTCAGGAAGTTTGACATTTAACATCAGAATTTTGACATTTAAATTTACATTCAAAAGACTTGAAAAGAGCAGTAATTTATAGTTATTGCCTAAGGATGAGCATGCAATAAGATATTGCCTACGTTTGAGGAATTTTTCCAGGTATCATTTATTATATAAAATCATCTGTTAGCCTGCAAAATGCCCCATTAGTAAGAAAAACACCTCATTAACTAGCACGGTAGGTATTAGCACAGATAGTAGTATTTGCTAAAACAAGGTGGAATTTTATATGGTTTATAGAAACTAACAAGAAGCAGCCCAGCCAATCCCAGCATAGAATCCAGCCAATCCAAACATAGAAATCAATAGGGAACAATCCAGAAACTATTCCAACTCAGTGCACAAAATAATCAGACCCTGTGCAGAAACTAATAATAATAATAATAATAATAATAATAATAATAATAATAATAATAATAATAATAATAATAATATGCAGTTCTTGTATAGCGCTTTATCCTCGAACGAGCTCAAAGCGCTTTACATATTATTACCCCTGGCACACATGTACACACCAACACCTTCTCTACCGCGGCCGGGTAGTGTAGTAAATGGAAGAGGCGCATGGGTTCGAATCCTTCCCACGTCATATTTATGGGATAAACACGGCAAGTCAGTAACGTAGTAGCCGACATACAATGGGATACCTCTCGGTGTGCGTGTCTGACAACTGTCCTACTAGCGGGTAATGTTAGATCGCGTACAATGGCACAGCATAGTAATCGCAGAAGCCGAGACAATTTCAAAAGCCGTGGAAAGAATAGGCTCAATGGGACAATACATTATTAAGGCTTTTTCAGCTCTGAGTGTCTCAAAGAGTATTCCGTATTCTTGGGAATTGGGTATTCTGTCGGTAATGAGACCTCTAAAACTGACTCATGATGACAGAGGAGCTTGGTATTAAGTTTTTCGCCCATACGGTCCACTAATGAATTTTTCGCTTGGGTAATTGGCTTTATTCATCTCATGGCTTCCCCATCATGTATGGTGCACCTTAAATCCGAGTGTTTACAACGGCTGCGTTATTCGAGATGGATGGGCTAAGTGCATGTACGTCATGTCGCAATAGAGACAAATTTAATAGGATTGTCCGTCCGTTACTTTATCTCTATTATTACCTGACCAAAACATGAAAATGAAATTGTCTACCGAATATCTGTATGCAATATTAAGTTAATACATGTATGTAAAAATTTGCACTGTAGTGTGCATTTATTACTCGAGTAGTATTACTGGATCATAGAATCTGTAATTCACGGTCGGTGCCAACTCGAGTAAATCAGCATGAGGGTTGGTATCAGAGTAAATCAAGGTTGGTATCAACTGGAGTAAATCAGCACGAGGGTTTGTATCGACGACAGTGAAGGTTGGTGTCAACTAGGGTAAATCAAAGTTGGTATCAACTAGTCTACATCAGGGGTTGTATCAACTCCATGCTTGGTATCAATGACAGTAAATCGGGGTTGGCATCCACAAGTCAAAGTAAAATAGGGGAAGGATCGAGAGTAAATCAGGGTATGATCATGCTTGCCAATAAGAATGCGATGCGTATATTAAAACGGGTTATTAATATTAAAACGTTGCTAATATTAAAACGCTTTGCAAAATATTACAAACGCCTTGCTAATATATGTAACCCAGATAATAGCAGCTACACGTTGCTACTTCCAAAGAAAAAAAATATATGGAAATTACCAGTCATCGTAAGTGCATTCTGGTATGTAGTTGATCCGTTTTGTGCTGGTCCGACCTGATGCCAGTCTGCCTACAGAAACAACACGCCGATGGGTTTACTAGATGATATACCAACTCTGATCATTATTCCGACTCCGAGCAGCCCAGTAGATCTCCACTTATTATGTGGTGAGCGCTAAACAGGGGGACAGATCCTCAAGTTATAATGTGGTTTGTCTGAAGCTGCCGAGGATCGAATCGCCGACTTCCCGCATGCCAGACGAACGAAATTCGACAATTACATTATTGACGGCGGTACCGGCAAAAATTGAAGTCATGGTTGAAAGCTGTGCAATCCGAAATGAGAGGTTACCATCGATTAACTGAGGTACATGTAGCAGCTGCGGCAGTGGTGTTACAGATATAATTTTAGCGCAATTTAAGATAACTCATCTGGTGTTGTTTGATGTAGGGTAGCTGATGACCAAATGCATGGGCGTTCTCTGTGCACCAAATACAAAAGTTGAAAATTGAGGAAAAGTACACGTCCTTATCATAATTCACGAATTCGTTCAGCAGACTCAATGAGCCCAATTTGACTTTCAGCGGTTCCCCCATATACATATATCCTCATGTAAATAATAACTCAGTTGGCTGTCCAGGGGGTCCAAGAAATCCCACCGATACAAGTGTTATTACTCAATTCTGTATTCATGATATTCACTGATATTACTGGCACCGGTTGGACTTTTAAAGCCACGTATGTTGCACCTCTGGTGATAGATCATTCAAATAGGGTCAAACACTGCTAAAGTAAGACGGAAATGGTTTTGCTCCATTGAAACCTGAATTTGGTTTTCATTACCCTATAGCAAGAAACAAATGTTTCCATTTTTACTTATCTTCACTTTTAATTATAGTTAATAGTTCTGTCCGTTTGTGTTCTACCCTTTGTACGTGCCAGTCAAAGAGCTCTAACAACACAATTCCCCCGAATGTTACCTGCCTGTCCTTGTTCTGAACTGTGACGACGGAAGTACTATTGATGTCTTAGACGCTGTCCATGGAAGTCGCGAGCTATGCTACGTTGTCGACTGGACTGATATTACCCCAAATTCTAACATTAAATTACCTGCACCATGGCTTCCGCCCTGACAAAGGTACAAAATGCACGGTCTGTCTACCAGGATACACGTCATGCAGCACTGAACCAGTGAAAGCTTTCTTTGGTAGCAAACTCTGTTCTGGTATTTTATAAATACATGTATGTGGAAGTAGAATACTACGTACTGCAAATGTAAATTTGGCTAAGAATAATTCGAAGTCAATTCTATGTAGAATTTTTTAATGTCAAATCGCAACTGCACGAAGATACTATTTACCTATTTTGATAAGTACATTATTTTTTTGGAAAGCAGTAGTATACCAGATCTATTGTAGTTAGACTCCATAAATGTCACTAGGCCGTTGTTTCCCGGCTTTAGATAACACTGCTGCTGTCTTGGTTCCCGATATTCATTTCCCCCAGCTGTGTCAGAAATTGTATTACATTAGCTCGCTTATGGAGAACTGTCAGTATTCCCTTGGGGACAGAGTGCTGCAAAATGCAACCGGGAGCTTCTTCAGGCCTGTCATCCAACGTTTGTTATGCATATTGTCTTGATGCAATGATCAACCGATGTACATATTCAGCACAGCCAAAATGTGCAGCATTCTCTGATGGTCTCTAATGCCCATAACCCTGTATATCTCGGTACACCCAGAGATGTACTAATGCAGTTATCACAAATGCAGCAAATATATCGTAGTGTCACCTTCCCCACATACGTGCAAAGAGCCTTATAATGACACTTCATGGTATTGCTAGAGTTGGCGCGATACATGCGACAGCTCTCCATTTGTTACTGCTGTAACATTTATGAGCATTTAAGTAGACGAGAAGTCACCAGGAAAGCACTGAAAGCTTTGTTGTTATAGTGTTTACACCAGCTTTATGTATTTTATGTATAATTCCTGGAAGATTGACTTTTTTCCACCATCTCCATAAAAGTAATTGTTTTCATTTGTTTTTGTGATTCCATTAGCTATTGCTTGCAAATGGCCTACGTGTATTTGTAATGTGCGCTCATCCCTGTTTATTTTTAGAGAATTGCGTTGAGGAGTTGGAGACAGAGTTGGTGGCCTTATTGCCGTCTACTTTGTCGGTAATGCAGGAAGGAAGTTGGTATACACAGGACGTAGGGTAGTATTACCAGTCGAGAGCAAATTTTGTTTTTGGCCGGCTGTCCGTGCCTCGTTCATCCATCGCCCATGAGCCGTATAAGACTTGAAAGTCAAATATTTTGTGTATATTTTGGCTGGACAATCAATCGATGACAATCAATTGCACCCCACTGTAGCACGAAAGAATGCAACTGTTCTACCATATAAAGTTAATGCATAATTTTCAGACAAAAGCACCGACAACACCTGCAAGTGACATTGCTATGTTTGAGGTCATAAGAGGCCCAGATTTTCACCCGTTTCACTCTAAGATTAGCCTCTTTCAAGATATGACCCAATTTTCAGAAGAATGTACTGAATGACCCCGATATGACCTTAACATGTTCAAGGTAAAAAATAACCATGTGCATATTAGATACACCTGCTGGGGCCTAAATTTCCGTTTGTTCCACTCTACGGTGGGTCATTTTTGAGTTGACCTAAAGTCACTTAGACATGGTCGTGATGAAAAATACCCATGTTCATACCTCGTATACCCCTAAGTCTAAAGTTTTATTAGTGTCAATCCACGATGAGCTATTTTCAAGGAAAATGTGATTTTTTTAATTTTCCATTGAGTACAATGTAACAATTAATTTCATTAGCTTGCGTCAAACTCAAAATTTCAAAGTTCCAAAAAGAACCCTATATCGGAACCACCACGACCAGTCAATAACCAATGTTTGGTTGCATAAACTTAGTAACAAAAAAGTAGGAGTAGGATTTTGAAATTTTCACTTGAACAATGTGATTTTGTTTAACTAAAGAAAAACTAAGAATATGCGTTGCGAAAACTTCCCAAACTTATCTGCTCGTATTGACTAGAGCAACCAACACATAAAATTGGAACCAATCATCGCCCCAATTATTTGAGAGAAAGTCAACTTGACGGACGGACGCTGGACGACAACGGTGCCCGAGTAAGCAGATTGGATATCCCATTGGCCTTTAGGTCGGGATCTGACCAGAGCAGGAAGACATACACAACGTGGATTGATCTTCAGTCGAACATGAAACGAATGTATCAGAGCATGATGCGAATGTATATCCCAGAAAGATCTTAATATCATTGAGTCTATTGGTTCGGACTTAATAAAGGCCGAATCAGTTTAGTTATGTGTTTGACTGGTCACTATGGATTATCAGTTTGTAAGCAGAGGGGATCAAAGACAAAGGTTCGTGCAATCCAAAGACTGGTGACTGACTGCAGATGGGCCTGCTGCCTCCTGACACCACTTTTCAGAGCCGTCGTCACTGTGATGGCGAAGTGGTTATATTCAACTAATGGCCTTATTTTCAATACTTGATGGTTTCAATGGTTAAAAGTCGGGCACATTTCAGAGCCCTCTACACATGGCGCTATATAAAAGATGCTAAAGGCGGTTATAGTGTGTGACAAGTATTCCTCTGCCTTAGCATATAAGGAAGGTGACTTAATGCTAAACGGGTGTACATGTAGCTGCAAAAGAAACCAGGTCCAGGTTGTTTTGCAACCTTTGCAGGCGACCTTCAGGTCAGTAAGTGAACTCTCGCTCCCCAAGAAATTGCTTTTTTCATCTGGGTGGCATGTGGGTGCAAAAATGAATACGCTTTTGTATGATGTATTCATTGATACCTTATGTAGAATAAAGAAGCGTAAAAGTCTAAAAAAGCGTATATGACCGTCGCGGTATTCAGAGCTTTTCCTTAAAACAAATGTGGTATTGTTTCACATAGATCTATGTAACTAAAACAGACCACAGGTAAGATTAATCCAGTTGGCTAAAGAAAGCCAGATTAGAGCTCGGCGTAATACAAGACATGTAGAGGAAAGTTTCCACACATTCATTTCGAAGATTCAAGGGGCATACAGGGTAAATTCCAAATTGAGACCAGTCATATCATGCATATCGTCCAGACATGTCTTTCTTGTCTTCGGCTGTTATTTTGAGTTTAATGCTTAAATAACGCTTTAACATTTATGGTACAAAATTTAGGAGGGCAGCGGTTTTCAACTACCCCAAGTTTCTTTTTGTTTGCTCGATGGCCTTAATCCAACGTCTTAATCCAGATAAGATGGCCTTAATCCAACGTCTGTCCGTAACATGTAGTGTGGATTTTCTTCCAAGGATTCTTTGGATTTTGTTAGTTAAACTTCTTTTTCAAGTTCCTTTGACTGGTCGGTATGACGGAAAGTTTTTTTTTTAAAATTTCCTCTTTTGAGACTTTGTTTTCTTTTTTAGTTATTTTATATGGGTGAATTTGTAGCTTTGGAGCAAGTATGTAATACGTAAAGGTTCTGATGACCTTAGACATGTCAAATTCCTGGGGTCATTCGGAGAAAAAAGCATTTTCGAAATCCTACTTCTCCCCACAGTTGGTGCTGCTTTCACCCACTGCTGTACTGTTCCAGCGCAACGTGAGATGTCTTGTTAAGAAGGCCGTTCAATGTGCCAAAATCGTTTGGCATCCATAATTCACAACACCCAAAGCAGGATCTACACAAAGGCCGGAATCACCAACACTGAGAACAGAGTAAAACATCAGCAATGATCACGTTAAAGAAGATAGACAACTACTCAGCCGTACAAGTCATGTATTTTTATTCAATATATCTAGGAAGTCAACTGCCTGTCTGATATGGGAGGAATACTTGCCTTCTGCTCGATCACAAGTGTCTAATTCCGATTGTTCATCCGCCACCATGTCTGGTTGCCGTGCGTCTGACCCAGTCTCAAACAAGGGAAATCTGACATCTATCACATGCTTGACACATCATTAGACACAGCAGGAGCTTCGAGATCCCAGACACGCCATCCTCATATTATCTGGAATATTGGATGTTATGTGGAATGTTGATTACGTTCGGGCTAATAGTCATGTACGTCTAGATTTAATCAAGAACGGGGGCATGTTTACATGACTTTTTGCTGGGTCACTCTCAATCGGTCTAGGTGCATGGGCAATAAGAATGATGCCCTTCCCCATGTGAATCCCACTAAATTGCTATTTTTATTTCAATCTCAAAATTCGTCATTTGTTTGCTTATTATTAGTTGACCCATTAATGGAGCTTGAGCAGGTTTAAAGTCATTTCAATTCAATTTATTATATGCGGAGAAAAGCCGCAGCATGCAATTTATTTTGTAGCTTAAGCTCAGGTTATTTCTCCAAACTCGCAAAAAAGTTGTCTTATTATTTGCTGCTCCATTAAATTACCTGTAGGATGCACACAGTCATTGCAGTTCAATTTATTATATACAGGAGAAAAGATACCGTATAGGATTTATTCTAATTTAAACCCCTGTTATATTACGAAATCGGCAACGGAACATTGGAAAGGAAACGCATTTAAAAACGCTATTTCGATGCAGCGGAATATTATATCGTTTCCTCGATATATTATTCCGTGGGAACGAAACAATATCTCTAGGGAACACGTCGAGGGAACGAAATATATTTTAATATATTTTCCTTCCAATATCGCTTTGTTATTATCTCTGTACGGCTTATGAATTATGGGTAAGTATGCAAGTGGTTGCTATTATATATTATTAGGCTTAAGAGGGATGGAATACATCGCTACTTTAGTAAGACCGGATATTATAGGTTAATGCCGCTATAAATACTTTTCTTTCGTTTATTAGTGGACAAATAAATACTTTTCTTTCGTTTATTAGTGACCTACAGGGGTTATGTTGGGTTACATTCTGTAGGTTCTGGATGGGCAGACATAACTGTAACTGTTAAGACATGAATTTATTTTGAAAAGTGGTTCAAAAAGAATACCGCCCACGAATAGGAAAATCCCCCGATATGTACAATGAACATCTTGAGGAAGAAAGCCCATAGTTTATCTATTCTTACAACTTGAAGTCAAAAAAGGCTGCGTGCTAATTGGTGCCAATTATTGTTTCATCAGCAACAATTAGGCACTGACCTGCCGGTGTGTCTGCTCCCATTGCAAGTTGACTGACCTTCTCGTTGGATTCCGTAACAGTCGCCATTATCTCCATTGTCTGTGCCGCGGTTTCTTTGGCGCAAAGCTGCTTCGGAAATTTGAGGCTGGTTGAAATTGGGGATAATAGGGTGAAAATCCGCAGGGGACAGGTTCTATATATCCCTTGAGATGTAGGAAAGTGAATCAAACAAGGTTTCGCATTTCTACGTCTACCAAAACTTAGGAAAAAATTGGCAGCCCAACTACTTGGAGGAGCTATTACAACGTTTCGGCCAACTAAAACAGGAAATTACACTTATTTCTGTACCACCTTCGCATGAATGAAGCTAATATAGCATAGAAATTTACCACAAGAAGCTCAAATAAGAGCCCAATAAAAGCACAATGCACAACTACAAGCGACTGTAATGAATTAAGTTAACATCTAAACTAAGGAACATCCTATCGAGTGAATGTGACCATTATACCTCTAGCAAAGAACAAGATGTATGTGTAAGTGCAACATGTTTAAGGCGGCCTTGTCTTCTGACCCATGTAAAGTTTAGACCCTTCGGGTAATAATATGTTCAACAGCACCATGGCCAGTATACAAACCTGTATTAGTCAAGTGATAAAACTGGAACAACTAGGGATAACAACATCCTGACTAACATAACATTAATTCATTCATGAAAATAACCAATGCAGAAACATGTACACGAGTCTATTGCCGCACTAAAGGAAAAATGCACGTCTTTCTTCTTGAATCAAATTGGACAGCAGACTGGCCTCACCAGACGAGGAAACAAGCTCCGTACATATGCCAAACTCAAACACAATTACTGTGTAACAATGCGGAAAATTAATTGATGGTCGGCACACCACCTGCATATATATAAAATAACATCGCATCCTTATACTTGTCCACACATAGCCTTTAAATAGAAACGGGTAGATACTACCAGACACCAGTACCCCCAGAAAGGCGTCTCTGCCAACAATGCAATAGCGGCACAGTAAAATATGAGACTCGCTTTTTGTTTGACTGCCAAAACCCAGCAAACAAATCAACGTTGCCACAACCTTATAACAACTTGTGTTATTTGTTGTGACAACGTTGGGAAAGTAAGTTGGCTAACGTCATTTTGTTCGGTTTTTTTTGTCGTTGCCACAATGTTACGCCCAAACATCTGCATAACATGACTGTAACGTTAGCACAACATTGAATGTTGCTAGCCAACGTTTATTCAACCTTCCTGTAACATTAGCTTTGGGGCATGTTTCTATTGTCACAACGTTACCCATCATCATCCAGAGGTTCTCATAGCATTACGGCAACATTAAATGTTGCTAGCAAACGTTTATTCAACCTTCCTGTAACATTAGCTTTTGCGCATATTTCTGTTGTCACAACGTTACCCATCATCATCCAGAGGTTCTCATAACATTACATGTAACATTAGCTTTTGGGCATGTTTCTGTTGTCATGTTACCCATCATCATCCAGAGGAGGTTTTTCTAACATTACGACAACTTTAAATGTTGCTAGCAAACGTTCATTCGACCTTCCTAAAACATTAGTTTTCAGGCATATTTCTGTTCCCACAATGTTGCTATCATCATCCTGAGGATATTTGCATGCTGCCAACACACCTTCATTCAGCATTCCTAAAACATTACTATAAGGGCTTATTTATGTACTCAAACATCAGAACATTACCATGTCATTTACTGTCAAAACATTGTATCAACTGTTCAACGTCTCCATAGCATCATGAGAAAGCAAATTATCCTTTCCTTCAATTCCGCCTCTACAATGTTGTGGTTCAACATTTATATAATAATTTCATATGTCATCTACTGTCATAACATTGTACCAACTGGTCAACGTCTCCATAGCATCATGAGAATGTAACTTGTCACGAGAATATTGGCCTTGCATGTGACAATTGTAAGTGTTGTAAGTATAAGTACTGTCCTTACACATTGACGGTGAATAGCCTAGCCTGGCCCATGGCACAAAACTTTCCATCTATGAATTGCACAATGAATTGGTACTTGGTTCAATCTATACATGTACCTGCTATTTGATTTCATCGCTGATCGCCTTTAAATATCAATCAACACAAATTACGATGCAAAAAGCCGACCCAACTTGCATTTAATCTTCAATGACAAATTCACCTGATATTTGCCCGTAATGCTGGACAAGATCATGACACCCATTAAATGAGCACGGTTCAGTCTGACCATAAATGTGGTTGTGATCTGTACCCATAAAATACAAAACCGTCCATTTACCATCGCCATCTGAAGAATCTGTCTCATATCGGCTGTTTTTCTTTCTTTTACGACTGCTCCCTCAGCTTCCTCTGGGGCCGATGTTTTGGCATCATGATTGCACAGCCTTTGCGCTTCCTCAAAATTGTCTGCAATAAACAAAGTAAATGCACTATCAGCAAAAGGTGCTTCTTTAATACTACAGTGGTCTCTGCATTTTAATGCCGCTCATTCAGCCACAAAAGTTTGGTTTTAAATTGGAGGTGGCCTTAAAATGGAAGCTACGGGTACCCATGTTAAGAATATAAGAATTGTGTCAATAATAGTTGGTCTTAAAATGCAGGGAACTGATAAATGGATGGGTTATAAATCGCAGGGACCACTGTATTTCCAGTTTAGCACCATTCATTGTCATGGCAAGATGAAATACAGTTGCAAGCTATGTAAACACACATACTTATATATAATATATATATACAATGAATTGCCAGCAGGCTCCATATGTAAATTATACATATACCCAATTACCCGTACATATATCATGGCAAATATCTGACTCAAACAAAAAGTATACTATTTTTAACAACATATTGACAAACACCATAAAGAAAATGATACCTGCTGTGACAAAGACACGCACAGGGTGACGTGTCCAATTCTAACGTCCGGCAAGCAACCCCTTTTGGCCTTGGGGTATTGTCCTCTTGCTGGCCAGTAGCAAAAGTCTCCCTAAAATATGGAGTAAAAGCAAAACTCAACTAGTAATTATGGTCATGTTGCATATAGCCCTAAAGTCTTAAGAGGAACACATTACAACATGCCAGTTGCATCATTCTATAGTCACATTAATTTATTGCGCATTCAAGTCATCACAATAGCATGACCGACATAGGAGTGCACTGTAAAGCAAGATAAATATTAAGGCCTTAATTTTCAATGCGTTTTGGAGAATGAACACATGTGATCATGCCAAACAGGCTTACACAACAAAACTTTACAGAAACATTACCCTAGGTAACAACCAATGCACACACAAAATTGCACTAAAGGAAATTAATGACAAATGCGGTTAGGTTTTGGAATGTGGTAACCGTAAAAAATAACACGGAATGCAAATACATATACTAAACTAACCAGAGACGTTTTTTCTATCCATGATTCATGGACAGCAGAAACCAAGCCTTCCTCCAAAAACTCCATAACCACAAAACTAGGCATTCAACTTTAGTAGCATTAGCCATTCAAGAAATGCATTTCCAATATTACCAACATGCATGCTGCACACCATATCACTGAACACTAAAAGTAAATGCTACTGGGGATATCGGCGAGGTATGGTAGGATATCAAATCTATTCATGCAACACAGATGCTTTCAGGAAAGAAGAGCCCAGACACCTTGCACTGATCATATGAACAGAGCTAAAATGTAGAGTTTCACTTATTCATCACTGCCCAGTCTTTCGTGCAGACATAAACAATGTTTCTAAAGTAGTTCATAGTCGAGGTGCTATACTAGGATGGTTCATATCAAGATAATAATTTTACAAGAAATTCTTTGGCATGTACAAACCCGTGAGACTGTGCAGAACTCCCATAAAAAGCATTTCATGACCATCTGCCTCAGGTTTTGCCAGAATTGCTCTCTGGTACACATCATCCACCCCTATAACTTTAACATAAGTGTTTCGTTTGTCACATCTAAATGAACTGATGATACCCGAGTCACAAGGGTAATGAAACAAGGGACTGGGTATGTCATAAACCGGGGCGATGTAACGTCCTGCCTGGTCATCATCCCGATTCCTGACCACATCCACTATTTCGCAACAGATGGAGTCATTGAGAATGTATGCATTGTTTGGACTGCGTAGGCAAATCCTTGCTGGCTTTCGCTTTGGAAGTTGCACGATGCATGTTTGTTCCCCAAGACGTTTAACAACCTGGGCCAAAGGGTTTCGACCTGAGTGAACGAACGAGCTTCTTCACTTGATGTAAGTAGCTCTCAAAGGGGAAGGCTGCACAAGAATCTAGACAGCCAAATTCCTGGGCATCAAGAGACAGATGCAGCATGGTATGGATATTGTACGCCAAAACTTCTGGGCCATACAAAACACGTCCTTGTTGAACAAAGTACCACAGGAGATTATCTGCATAGTCCAAATGGTGCCACACTAGGTCCTTTGACACTAATATATCCAAGGCCACACTCAAGGTCATGAAATGGTCGTAGAGCTCTGGCCTCAGAATATCCTTCAAAACGAATTTCCCAGTGTATAGGACGAACTGTCTGAACTCTGTCGCTTTCCAGTGATCAAGCTCATCCAGACCTCTTGGTTTCCTTGCGAAAATGCTTGGAATGAAATGTCGCAGTTGAACAAGTCTTTGACTAATTTCTGTTATTTGGTTTGCCGATATCCTGACCTCTCTCTTCCCTCTTGTCCAGACCAGCAGCAATTTTTGGTCACAACTAGACATGCGTGGTGCATATAGTCTATGGGAAAGTGCTTGATCATGTCTATATCCCTTACCCTGGTGAAGGGGGAAAGTTGCAAATGGTGTCCAGGCTGGGTTTGGTTTCTGAAAGATTCATCTGTCCGCAACTGCAAATTCTCTGTCTCTTGATAGGTCATCCTCCCTTGCCAGTTGCCTTTTTGGTGTACCTGTCAGTAACCAAAATACCCTGCATAGAGTTTGGTTCCTTTCACCATGGCCCTTGCTGGCACATCACGTATGATATAGCGTAGTCTAATGGACACATGGATGTTGTTTACTATCAGTCGATTTCTCAGCAAATCATCCAACTCTGTTAGAGTGTCATTAAGAAACTCCAACCCTGTTGCTTTCCATGCCCCAAAGAAAGTGCCACTGGAAATATTGAGGTTGGTTCCAGTAAAATGGCACACAAAACTGGCCATAAGAACAAGTTCATACTGCGAAACACAGGCAGTCCATCAATATTGAGTGATATTAGCCCTCTGCAATAGCCTGTTGGCCTTGTGCCTGATAAAGTTCCAAGCACCTAGATATCTGTTCTTTCATTCCAAGGTACACATATTCCATGCCAGAAACAATATTTGTGGCAACCTTCCGTTCCATTTCTATGACGTCAGGCATAACTTATATGCAAACGTTTATAAAACATGTATAAAACATTATGAGAAAAATATCACAATTGCAATTTTCTGCCTTTTGTGTGTTTAGTACAACATTCAAACTGAAAATACTAACTGAAAACTGTTTACCCAACGTGCTGTTGATGTTGAATTAACATTCAGTTTAGCATCCAGGAAACATTTGTATGACGTCAGGCATAACTTATATGTAAACGTTTACAAAACGTGTATGCAATGTGAGGATAAAAATATCACAAATTTCTGCCTTTTGTATCTTTTAGTCCACAATATCGATCTTATGTGCGGAAAGTGTCATAACAAGGTGCAATTAATCTGAGTAATAAACAAAAATAAACAATAAAATACAAACTTTGTTGAAACTTTATTACATTAGCCAAAATAATTATTTACACAAAACACAAACGTTAACAAAATGTTTGTATAACATTATTGGAAAATTGCACCATTTTTTTTTTGCATATTATATCATTCAAGAATACCAGTCGGTTGTCGGCATATTAATTGAGCAGGTACGACGTTATTTTGAGCCATGTGTACACAGATGTCGTCCGGCCTTAGAAAAAGGTTTTAGCTGTCAAACAGGTTTGACTGATTTTATTAAAATGTGTAAAAAAGGTTTATATGATAAGCTCTACACAGGTACAGTATTGACTGATCTTTCTAAAGGGTGATTGTTTTTCCCCACTGCCTCCTAAATTGTTACCTGACGAGGTGAATGAAAAATTATACATGCATCGCCATGTTACTGTTCAGATGGATCACAAAAAGTAAAGATAGAAGACAATATCGCTGGTGTACAGAAAATTGGACCCAGAGAAATGCATCTAATTTAAATATATTTTATGTTTGGGTCGGCCGATTAATGACCCGATAATTATAGTGTACTACATATACATGAGGGAATTGATTTAAAGTCCGTAAACTTCGTGAAACTACTAGGTGTCGTTATGGTGTCCTTGTGTGAAATGACATATTTTTACTTTGCTTGCGCTTTCAGGTGATATCGACTTCTGACAGGAAGAATATTGATGTCGTTATAATAAGTACTTATAATAAAGGGTAAAACTGCAAAATCAGGGACATTGACAAAATTGGACTTTAATTTGGCAATGTCGAATGAAGTCTGTTATAACCGAAATATATCTGAAGATATGAGATCTGTTTGTAGCTTCTGGTTGAAATGGGGAAGATACATGTATCGAGTGCTAACAAAGCAGTTTACAGTGTTTGCACATATGACGGTACTAATAGGACATATCAATATTGGATGTACTCATGGTCCTGGCATGAAGCTGGGACTCGCTGGTGGGAGGTAGAAAACATAAAATACCTCCAGTCTTCACTCCTCCTCCTCCTCTTTGCCACCCCATTAAAAATTATCACGTCGTCAGACTGAACTGGAAAACTAAAAATCATTCAATCCGCGGCAAGGCAGGCAATTGCGGTGTAACGTTAGATTCCATCTGTCTAATCCCATTTCCAGCCAAATTATCAAGGGAAGAGTTTATATCAATAATTATTGATATTCCACCAAACACCCACTTCCATTTAGCGCCACAATAATTGTATTGTCATGATGTTTTATGGGGACCGATCTGAAATGCGCACTGAGCAAATACACCACAAATGCCAACTCACGTGGGCATGCGTGTCCATCCGTCGAACGTCTTTCTTGATAAATACAGAGGGAGAGAATACCCTTCAAGAACTTGATTCAAATATAATTGATTAGGCAGGCACTTTGTGTGTTGCTTCCTAATTGTGTATTGGGATACTGGATTTTTTTTTTAATTTCTGCATATCACAGGACTTCAAATTGAGGGACACAAAAAGATCTTGGATGTCATTTTATTCTTACGCCACCATGAATCATACATGCATCAGCGCCATTAGGCGTTTTAGTGTCTTTTCTTCAAAATGAACCGGGGTGTTTACATACCGTGATGTGAGGGGACACAGTTGTGTACAAAGTCTCAGGAATTATGTAAATTGTGGCCTATCCATTTCATTATTTGATCAGAGCCCCAGTGACGGGCGATATAACACCACATGACCCGAAACGACTTGTTTATGTCTGCTGTCGTCTCCAGGAAAGGAAAATGGCCGGCGCAGCGGAAGGGTTGACGTCCCCGCACTTTGCAGAGACTTCGGCTTTTCTCCTCAGGAAATATCGTGACGAAACGACGGTGCATGGAGTAAAACCTTTGTTGTCGGCCAAAGGTAGGCTTTGAAGTTTGCTTTGAAGTTTTGAAGTAATGCTAGTCTCTTTGGTACAAATGTAGAGGCGTCTTGCAAGGTCCAAGTAATAAAGTTCCATTTAATATTTAGTTTACTTCTACGATGCCATTAGTTGACGTTACCATATGAAATGATCATATAATCGTCATGGAAGTGCAGTCGTGGAGGTACATAACAGCAGCAATAGTAACATCCGTAGTAACCAGGCTTCAGACGTCTAGACCTCACGTAGAAATCCCAGTAAAACAATTTCAAAAGTCAAACTACATGCACATATTTAGTATTATCTGTCACCGATTGGTACTGTCGTCATGGCATACACGTGCCATGTGCCTATTATGCGTCGTCTACAGTTACGGCTTTTCCCCCAGGGAACTCCAGACACGATTACAGTATCCATTTGACATGTTTACAAATTATCATTACAGTGGCCAGCAAACCATCAGTGACCGTAGTAGTAGTAGTTATAGTAGTAGTAGTAGTAGTAGTAGTAGTAGTAGTAGTAGTAGTAGTAGTAGTAGTAGTAGTAGTAGTAGTAGTAGTAGTAGTAGTAGAAGGCAGTAGAAGTAGTAACTGTTAGTAGTAGGTTTAGTATTGTTATTGTAATAATTGCAGTAGTTGTAGTAACAGTGGTTGCTAGTTGTAGTAGTAGTTGTAGTAGCTGATGTCATTGTAGTGGGTGGCGGTGTCTTGGCTCTACTGATAACATTTCTTGTAATTGCAGGGAAGTGTCGAAGGTGTTTCTGGGTGGTTTTGATTCTTGGTGTCGTTTGCCTGCTAACGACCGACATATTCCTTATCAGCAAAGTTTTCTTTCGATATCCGGTTTCTGTAAACGTGCGTTTGAGGCAAGACAACGGCTTGATGTTCCCGGCAGTTACATTCTGCAATGTCAATCCTATTGTCAAATCTAAATGGGTGGAATTCCTCAGCGATTCAATGGCGCAGCAGCAGAGGCAGAGAAAGCGCAGAGCATCAACCAGCAAGTATCTCGTCCAAATATCGGTGTCTTCTCGATTCACTGCAGTGTTCCGCTTCTTTTGTGTTCGATGTTTTTGTTGTAAAAATACTATTAATAACGGGTTGGCGGCGTGATGATTTGACATGAAAATTGCCCTTAGTGGTAAATGAGCTGAAGCGTCATTCGTAAATAAAAGAACATCTGGTTCAGCATTAAGGGTGGCATTGTTCAAATTCCATTCTTTTCATTCACAAATTCCCCTTTCAGTGATGGAATTCTTAATGAATTCTCTAGGAAATGAATTGAAAATTGATTTGGGGATGGGTTTGCGTATTAGGTTGGGGGACAATGATAATAAATGCATTTAGAGAGAATACATGTTCTCAAACTACAGCAAATTATTGATTCTGGAGCATAAGGACCGAAAAGGTTTGGAGATATATGTTAAAAAGTGCGGTTCTTTTAAAAGTATCGAGAAAATAAAGGTTGATGAAAGGAATCGAAAATTGATAATTATTATATATATTATAAAGTATGAGCGTCATATAAAAATATCGAAAAGAGCACGCCGAAGCGGCTCACTTGTTCCCATGACCTGACTTAAATATTAAGAGTGAAGACATGGTGGTCACTCGGTATGCAGTCCATCAAACATATTTTACTGGTGTCTGTCACAGGTCTGGTTCGAGCCTGTCAGCGAATGGAAACCTGGGGCTTTCCAGAATGCTGCCTCTCAGATCTAACACTCGAATGCGATGCCGGAAATGTGCTGGAGATTGTGAGCGGATTGTACGGACGTCAAATACCTTCTTCTGTGCTGTGTTGGACGGTTTATCCCAATAATGATGACACAATGTGCGAGCAGCCTTCGGCTCAAGACAAAATACTCGACATTTGTCAGGGTATGACATCCTGCGTGATTGAACCGACTAATGAGTTCTTTGGAGGAAATCCCTGCGTCGGAACCTACAAATATGTGGAAGTGACCTACTACTGCAAGGGTGGGTTTATGTTAAACAACAGCATACGTTTGTGTATGTGTGTTTTTTTTTTAAATTATTGTGTGATGTGCATATCATGGTCTGCATATCATTAGCGATACATGTATGAAGCTCCAAGGAAGGATGAATGGGTATTACTATTTAAGTGTTTGCAAAATAATACAGGTCGCTAATGAGGAATGTTCGCAATGCGACAGTAATGTACACGCGTTAACTAAATGAATGGATTAATGAAACACAATCCCATTTGACATGTTTCGAATTATTTGCCATTCAGATCCAACTACGACCGAAATTACTTCTACAGATACCCCAATATCCACGGAGTCGGTACGTGAAACAGCAAGTACTGAGAGTCTGTCGTCACCCCAAACAACTAGTACATCAGTTCAAACGGACGTTGTCGCCTTTTCTACAAGGCTATCAACAACCACAAAAACAGAGACATCCAAGGAGACAGCACCAACGACAGCTGGACTAACCACGTCTGACAAACATCAGGTGGAAACAACTTCGAGTGCTGTTATTTGGCCAGTCATGAAATCATCATCCGCAACAGAATATACACATGCACCGTCGGTTTATGTGTCAGTATCTGCAGGATTATCGTCAAATGAAATTACAGGGGAGACATTTACTGCCACTTCATCACCCCTACCTACGTACACAACAACAATTGGCAGATTCACTTCAACCCACGGAGAAAAACTTTCAAGTTCGATCACTTTCTCTGCATCAACAAACCATCCGAAAGACTCGACGTTTTCGCCTGAATCGGAAACGTCCCAGCTCCCAAGTACAGCGTCGAAACACGCGCCATCCACAACAGTCATCGACGCCGGCGAATCACTAACTCAAACTACGTGTAAAACTACACCGCTTCCAACGTCACAATTAACGACAACCCGTACCACAGATCAACCACACACGATTAGCCACAAGAACCAAACAGACAACACAATTGCCCCAGGCCCTGCATGCTGGAAACAATGTGAGCCCCCTACATCGATATTCCAATCCCGGGAGCGTAAAAAGAGGCAAGCTAGAGCCACTTTGGAAGAAAGCCTATTTGAAATGCGCGAAAGTATAACGGAGAGTATTTCGTCTCTTCCTCTCGACGTGAGGTTGAGAATGGGTTATAGCCTGCAGGACCTTGTCTTGGACTGCCAGTTCGCTGGCATAAGCTGCAATTCGGGGTAAGAGACCAATTGGTCTGAAACGAATGACTGAATGAACGAACGAGCGAAAGAACGAACGAACAATCGAATGAATGAATGAATGAATGAATGAATGAATGAATGAGGGAAATAAAAAAGTAAAGGTAGTCAAAAAAATCAACAAAGGTAATAAAAAGAAAGGCAAAAATAAGCAGACAGAAACAGAAATAAGAGGGAAGAAAGAAGGAGAAAGAAACAAAGGAAGGAAAAACAAAGAAAGGAAAAGTAAAAAAACAACAACAACGAAATAAAGCAAGGAAATGAAGGTGAAAAGGAAACAAAGAAAGGAAAAATAAAGAAAAGAATATAATAGCAAGAAAGAAAGGACGAAAAGAAGAAAGAAGGAAGGAAGGACAAGATATGAGAATGCAGAAAGCAAAACCAGTAGTAAATGACTGCAAGAAAAAGTTATGAAAGAAAAAGAAGAAAGACAAAGGAGAATACAAGGAAGAAAAAAGATAGAAGGAAGGAATTAAGGAAAAGATAAACGAACTAAATAAAGAAGGTAGAAAGAAAAAATAAATAAATTAGGAGATAGGAAGAAGAAAAAGGAAGAATAAAGGAAAGAGACAGAAAGAAGAAAGAATACAAAGAGAAGAGGAACCGAGAAGGAATGAAGAAAGACAGAGAGAGGAAGAAAGAAATCAAGAAGAAAAGAAAGAAAACACAAAAAAAAAGAAGAAAAAAAGATAAACATGTTAGCCAATTCTAGGTAACGGTTTATTAATTTCTGTTTTAAAATACTCCCGATATATATGTGCTCTGCCCGAATTAATTGTATTTTTGTAGTTTTTTTACAGAAAACTCGGATCAGCTGTGAAGTAAACCTAGACCCTGTATACAATCTGATACTTTGAACTTCAAGTATGTATTACAGTACCACCCCGGGCAGCGTAGTGAATTAATCATAAAAGCCTATGAGAGACGACGTGGCATTCTGTATGAAAATATTAACTGAGTTGTGTTGATTAGAATTTGAACGAACATTTCACTAAATTAAATATAGGATACACTTAAAGTGACTTATATAAGACGGGAAGGGTTGGGCGATGTTCAAACAATAAGATTTCTATTGTATTACGCTAATGGAATGTAAGGTAAGTCACTATAATAAAAATACTCTGTCTACCAAGCAGACCGAGTGTTTTTATTATACAAATAGTGACAGTTCAATACAGACAGGTCTGTATTTACCATTATTAACATTGCCAAATCGGAATATGGGGTACATGTACATATAGACCAAGGGGAATTTGAAAGTACTTACAACTACTACGGCACTGTCAATACCCTCTGCGAATAAGACCGCCCAAGATTTAGACCACTGATCATACAATGATACTAACATTTTCCTTTTTTCCAAATATAAAGCCACTTTGACCCGTTCTGTTCGGCACAATTATTTCCAGCTTTCGGCGGTTCCTGGCGGAGTTTGATTCATTACATGCCTGTAATTACATTCCTTGTGCTCCATGAACGTTTCACCACGACAACCGTTTGCCACGGGACGCCTTTGTAAATTAGTAATTAATTTCGAAGCGCGTCGTCGTTACCACAGGATGATCCGTTGGAATGGGTTTCTTCCAGAATGTTTTACCAACATTACAACCAAGTCCATGGCAACTGCTACACGTTTAATTCGGGATACAACCGTTCAAGCAGCCTCCAGCGATCCCTCCGACCCGGGCCACGATATGGTAACTCGTTCTAATAAAACCCACCAAGTGTTGCACTAACAGTTTCCACTGTATAGGGGTCCTTTACTCAACATTTTATTTTAAGACCTCCCTTGGTTAAAATACCATTATATAGCTTAGTCCAAACTAGCGGTTTCAATGTGTGGTAAATTATCTTTATTTTAAGACCACCTGCAATATAGGAGTAGGACGACATTTTCTTGGTCCCATTGGTTATGTTGGTGGTCTAATGTTGAGAATCTACCGAATGCATATAAGAATCATCTCCTTGGGAAGTGTGTTAAGTGTGAATAGTATTCGCTGGCATACGTGACAGGTATTTTTGGTAATATTATCGTGCATTTTTTTATTGTGTATCATTGAGTTGTACTAGAAGACATCGTTAGCCCTATTAAATAATTCAGACACTTGCCGTCAGATGCGGGTAAGATTCCGTCCTCTGTCCACATTCCCCTATATTATGTATCACATTATCTGCATCATTTTCCGGATGCCGTCCGCTGTCCATGTTCCCCTATGATTATGTATCGCATTATCTGCATCATTCTCCTGTGTGGTCTCAGGTGTAGTTTTCCGTTTATATATATTTATTTATTTATTTATTTATTTATTTTTTTTTTTTTTCTTTTGGGGGGGGGGTATGAATTTCTGTATTTATATATTTTGTGCTTTTGTGCTTTTGTCTCCTAAAGCAGTGTGTTTGTGTATGTATGCAGTTCAAGAACATATGTTACGGCATCCATAATTAGTCGCACATAGGCTATCGTAGACTTCCCTACCTGCCTCAACAGCTCACAAACATACATGTAGACACTTTTTTTTCTAAATAGTCCATATACATAACATGTATATGTGGTAAAAGATTTGGCAGAACTGCCCCTTATCTCTGTGCGGACTGTGAAATGCGGATGTGGTGTGTAGACCTCTTAATTGGTACTGTGGGCGTAAGACGTTGCATTCTGGGTAAGAGTATAGCTGTTACCACCGCCTACGGTAAAGAGTATAAGGTATCGCGTGAATTAAACCATCAGCTGTGTAAGGAAATGGGACAAATTCATATGGAATTAATTGACATGAGATCTCGCAATCCCACAGGCTTGCAGCTCCAGTTGTATGTTGGCCAAGATGAATACTTGACTCTTCAAGACACTGCCGGGATTGTGGTGCACGTACACGACCAGCGTGTGACGCCATTTCCGGAAGACGATGGCATCACAATAGTGCCGGGAAAATCTACGAACCTAGGCGTACAACAGGTGTTGTAACAGACTGTTATCTGGCCAATTATGTAAACAAATCTATAAATATTGTAGCCTATTTCTGTCAAACCTATGTTTTACTTCTCGTCTATAAGTTACTGGCGCCGAAATTGAAATTCTGCTGTTATGAGTGAGTGAGTGAGTGGGTGAGTGAGTGAGTGAGTGACTGACTCACTGACCAACTGGTTGATTGACTGACTGATTTATTCGCCCACTCGCTCGCTCACTCACTCCTTCGATCGCTCACTCACATAACAACAGTGTTTTAATTTCGGTGCCAGTAACTTATAGAGCGTAAGTGGCCGAGAGGTTGGATTAACAATTGAGTGGATGAATAGGTCAGTGAGCGGCAGTCAGTCTAATCAGTGAGTGAGTGAGTGAGTGAGTGACAGACTGGGTGTAATGAGCCTAGCTGTGAGTTAGTGAATAAGTGAGAGAGAATAAATTGATAAAAGAAAGTTCCACGACGAAACGTCACACAAAATACAACACAAAATGACTGCGTACAGTTCACGGTTCTACACGGATATCAGTATTAAGTAAAGGCAAAAACCGTCTGGACAATATTAATAAATAAATGAAAAACGAAATTGAGTGGCGGGCATACATTGCGTTCCAGGTTTCTCTTGGCAGACTAGCAGGACGCTACGGAGAATGTGAAACAGATGTAGAAGAATCCTTGCTTGAAAACAACGGCATAATGGTGAAATATTCCAATGCAGTAAGTGACCTGTGAAGTTAAATATTTGAGTGATCGATTAACATCTCTCGATTGTTATTTTTATTTGAAAACGGATTATGAAACCCCTTCCATAAAATAGACAGACTCGTCCAATTTGAACAAAACTGAGACATAATGCTCAGGCAGGTTGAACACCTGTCACGAACTAACATTTGTAGAGGGACAATATTAAGTATATAATGTGTACTTGTATTATACGAATCGAGACATAATTCAAGACATAATAAAAGTGTATTTATATCGTTAAAGTATATTTCTCGGCGGATCCAATTTGGTTGTAGTCCGCAGCGTTTGGAATCCATTTCCTATTGGCGAAGCCAAGAACCACTCTCCGCAATATTAGCAAGGCTGTCCTAAGTCTGGGATTCCCTTAATAACGCGCGGTACAGGACTCTGCTACCTGACATGCATGTATATTGATTCAGTCAGGTGCTTCGCGGGGTTATAACAGAGTATATCATTGCATTTTTCTTCTTATAAAAGACTGTGATGGCTACGCGAGATATCTCGGTTTATGAACCCCTCCTTTCAGCTCTGTAGGAAGCTCTGCTATCAGACGCAAGTGATAAAAAACTGCCAGTGCGTTAACGGCCAATTTCCTCTCCGAGACGGTATGCTGAACAGTGCCAGGCGAGGCGTATGCGCCATGATGAACGATACGCTTGGTAAAGCCAATTTAAGCACCAACTCTTAAATTGATAGATAAACGAACTAATTTAACGGGCCCTTCTCCAGTTTTAGGTTAGCTGGCAATTTCGGACATTTAGTTAGATGCGCAGATACTCAGCTAAATAGCTGCATAAATTTGCCCTTCCCATGATAAACCTGTGGACATTTTATTTAAATTTTGGTGAGTGTAGAAGTATATGATACCATCAGTGCCTATATTGGTCATTGTATCTTACTCCAGTAATGTTGAATACTATCTGATGATCACCGCCCATAGGCCTCTTGATATAGACTTCAAAATTGCATGTTTAGAGATGCAGCCGCAACAGTGATGAAAGTTACTGATTCTGTTGTGTAAAACATAATAACCGAAACACAGTTGGTAGTTTTGAGTTCAGCTGTAAAGCTCTGTATTACAGTCAGGTGTAAAACATTACTGCATAAATTATCTAAGTCAGGTGTAAAACATTACTGCATAAATTATCTAATACATGTGTAATCCAAATGTCTCCCATAGCTAGATGCGTTCGGGATGTGGACAGCTGGTTGAACAACGAGACGATGCCCTGTGACTGTCCCCTGCCATGTCGGTAAGATTATGTCATAGTTCAATGGATCCTACCGTGGTGACAAAAATTACAAATTTTTGCTCTTTTTTACAATGCAGTCCATGTCAAAACTAATACGTATCGATACAATCTTCGATTCTTTGGTTTGAAGTCACACCTACAATGCTACTTCATTCACCATTTTTTCTGTGACTGTGTGACCTGTAGCTGTGTTGGGTTGGGCTGTTTTGAAATATTTGCTTTAATTGGTTTTGTGTGTATCGCAAGCTGTCTGATCCCAGCCTCCTCCCGTCTGCACCGTGCAGTGAGTGATTTACACACAATCCCAGAAGGCGAAATTGCCATACGGGCTTATTTATTTGACTATGTGGTCAAGGAGAAGGATGCTTTATTGGATTTTCTCTCTGTGACTGGACATTGCCTTCGAGGTTTGGTTTATCCGAAATTGTCACTTGCAGCTGTTGGAGAATTTCATGCTAATATTCTTGTGACCTATGATCTCTACGTGTTCCAAGAGAATAAATTTGAATGGATATTTATAGAAGCAATATTTGCTAAAAGACCAACAACGATTGGCCGGGGAGCCTGGGCTATCTTCCCAGGTGCTCAGCCCACAGAGCAACCCCGGCGCGTCCCCAAGGTGGCGGATAGGGGAATGACCTTTAGTTAAAGGTTAGCCAGCTAC
>JAAUYG010107115.1_pt1 | contig 26650 bp, 21 predicted proteins | sample 7278091 | NCBI WGS metagenome assembly JAAUYG01 (sample SAMN14350201, study PRJNA611818) | marine sediment metagenome | isolation source: surface marine sediment (0.6m) | place: French Polynesia: Moorea | collected 2018-08 | reverse complement strand
TAATAGTAATAGTAATAGGACTGCGAGTAATAGTAATAGTAATAGGCTTTGGCAAGATTCAAAGTAATAGTAATAGTAATAGTTTCAAAGTAATAGTTTAACAACCCTGATGCCACAGTATGATAAAGTAACTGCTCCTTCTATTTCAGACGCCATACTCACCTGTACTTTGTCAGCTGTATAGTGGAACTGAACAGTGATTAATTCATCATGGAGTCTTTCAACATGGATATGCAAACCATCTTGATCTGCATTGCAGTGTTCATTTTATCTGCCCTTTTGATATACTTCATTTCGGCTTTAACCATGCGCGAAAAGACCTTTGAGGAAGCCATGCAAGAGCAGCAGAAGCGCCATGAACTGCTTCTGAAACCTAAAACCGAAGGCAAAAAGGACAAAGACAAGAAGAAGAAGAAAAAGAAACTCGCACAGGGTTCTGACAGCATGGAAGATAAGAATCTTCAAGCCTCTGAGTCTGAATGCGAGTGTGTTCAGAAGCTGGTGGAGCTTGAAATTGATCCTGTAGTGATGGGTGAAGAAGCCAGTGAACCTCCAGCGAAGGGTGGAAAGAAGAAAAATAAAAAGACCTCCAAGCAACCCAAGCCCATTCTCCTGAACAAGGACGAGCAGCCGCTGGTAAAGGAAACGAAGGAGGCTGACCAGCTGTACCACACACCCGCAGTCCCACTAGATGAAGTGCAAATGAAACGTGAGAGAAAGCGTTCAGAGAGCGAGATAGAAGAACGACTGAGATCCAAGGTTGATTCGTCTGCAGGACTGCGTGAACGAAGGAAGGATGGTGCCAAGGCGGAGACAGACAAGTTCGACCAGACGCTGATCAAGGAGATGGCAACAGTTTCCCAGGCTAGTTTTACAGGAGCAGCTCCCGTGCCCTCGGCAGCCACTCAGCCATCCCCGGAACAACCTCGAAAAAGCAAGAAGGGGAAGTCAACTGAAACTGGAGCTGGAGGTAAGCCAAGGAAATCTCTTAGAAAAATTAGATAATTCTCAGTTGCTTCTTTTGCACATGTACAACTGCTAGATCCATCCTGTGTAATATGTGTAAACTAACTAACTTGGAAAATGTGCCGTAGTATATCAGTATATCGCGGCATATATCATGTATCAGTAACAGATTTATAACATCAAATTTAGGGTTTAAATTTGACACATTTACTGGCTTAAAGCCATTAAACTTGTCAAATTTAAACCTGGCTTATGTGCTTCATTACCTTACAGCATGTTTAGTTTCAACATATCCAATGTTGAAGGCTTCTTTACACAAATTAACATGTTTACAGCCAGGTACTTTCTATACATTCTCTATACGTTGTCATAACAATAAAATAAATTAGTTTAATCGAGACAACCTGTAGAAATGATCACAGAGGTTTTGTCACGATGTAAGGAAGTACGGTACTTTGAAATGTAAAGAAACTCTAGTGACAGTACCGGGGTATATGTTATTGGCAAGGAATTGCTTTAAATAGTAAGAATTCTCAGAATGTTGAATTCTGAAGTATTAGGGTTCCTATTATTTTGACTTTTGTTTTGATGTTTTGCAGATGCTGGTGGCCCAGATGCTCAGAATCTGCTGATCTCTATCAAGAATGCAAGAATGAGTGACACAGAAATCCAGAGTTTGGTGGAAGCTCTTCTGGCCCGTCATACTGGTGCCAGTCCAACTCCTGTTGAATGGACCAAGGTATATATATTCATGATATGGTACCTCATAGATTCTTGTGATAATGAACAATCCTGTGTTAGGACATCTGTATTTGGATGCCTGAATTCCATCTTCTTTGAGGGATAGAAAATGGAATAATATCAGGTGAATATGTGATATTTCATGCTTATCTTGTATGTCTTCCTACATATGTCACACTTTCCTTGATAGATTTTTTTTCCAAAATGCATCTGGGATGACTTAAAGACTCTTTCTGAAAAAATTTTCTCGATGAAATTCAAATATTTTCTATCAAGCAATTAGCATATATAAAAACTTCTAAAATAATTTGCTTTCCAGAGTGATTACTGTGAGTTATGTTGATTTTCTGACTAAAATGAACAAAACAAAACAAAAAAACAAAACTATCTGCTCTTCCAGTTTCATAAGGTCATGTAGATGTACTGAAATAGAACATTTCAACATTTTGTTACTGAATATTTCAAGTAGCACTTGATTTGTGTTACTCTTTCACAGAAGAGCCAGAAGGGAGATCCCATGGTGACCCTGAAAAGCAAGTTGGAAGAAACACAGCGAGCTTGGGATGATGGTGAGTTTAGATACCTGTTTAAATATGAACAGGCATACTGGTAGAATGTTTCATCAACACAACAATGCAAATTGGGATAAATTGACAACACATATTTGCATTTCTTTTGTGAAAGAGAATCAAGCAAATCAAAGCTTATCTTCCATGTCTTAAGGAGTGTAATTATTAATGAAAATTATTTTAATTAAAATATCACCCAATAAAAATATTTTATTAATGCTGTGAAACTGTCAAAAAGAGATTTGTAATGTTGTGGACTTTAACGTGTTAATTTTAAACTATTTCCAAAGCACTGGAGTAGTTCAATAAGTTAAATAAAAATGTAAGATAATCTTTTGTGTACCAGCTTGTCTAGTATCACATGGTTAAATTTGTCCTGCGTACATTAAATACTCTATAGAACTTATAATTAACCATATGTTGTACCATTGCATTCAAGTGCATCTAATTCTTTCATCCTATTCAGTCCTAATGACCCGGTGTTATTGTTAGTTGAGTAGAAATTAGATTCATGCTAACTGACAAGCTGTGTCCCAGATGAGAATGGAGATACCCCCCCCCCCCTTCCCATGATGATGGTATAAGGAGCCTAGATATACAATTTTTGTGGAGTGGCTACCAGTTTGAAGCAGGTGGTGGCTTGCAGTCACAGGTGTACCCAAAGAATGTAACTTACCAGATTGCCTCCCAAATATTAGGGGTTTTATTGGTCGGCTTAATGATTTGAGCAGCTTTGATCATGTTGATGGTCAGGAACAAAGGGACCCCAGCTGGGTCCGAACCTTGGAGGGAATACCAAATGATTCACAGAAGTATTGTGCAGATGTGAAATTGCAGCTTCAATATCCACAGGGGCATGGAGGGTTGTTACACATACACGTGATAGCCAAGTCAATCTCCCCTTGGATGGGATGACCGGGATAGAAGAGCTATAGGCTGCTTGTATGATCTCTGTAACGTTTAATGATAAACGTACAACTTTTACTTTAGCTGGCCTGCCTATGTTAATAATACAATTTGTGTCATAAACTGTAAGTTGTGCCATTTCCGGGACAAAAAAGAACGACCAAAAATCCAAAATGAAAGTGGTGAAGACCATAAACACAGGGACTCTCCGTAAGATGTTCCAAGCTATATTAAAGCACTGGTACAGATACTACTAGTATAGTAGAGAAGAATACAAGTTTTTTTCCAATGGTTTTCCAGAAAAATATCCTTGCAAGTCATGGTTCAATCATGGCAGTAGTCTCCTAGTTTTGGCTATGAAAAAGCCCCACCATGTTCTGGTTTTGTAGACGAGAAACCTCTTATCAATAGAAAGTTGAACTGGTTATGATGGGCAGGGCAAGAACATAACTTGACCTGTCCAATGGACTGGTGCCCTAAAATATTACCGGCCCCATTACAACATGTGTACAACCATTCCATGCCCCAAATTGGCATGGCAACCTCCACTCACAAAAGGCAAAATACAGAAATTTTATACTGCAAGGGCATATAATGTACACTATATCGTAATCAGCTTTGCTAGATAAATGAGATAATCCTCATTTTGTCCCACTGGACCTGCACATGCTTGCTGGAGAGAGCCGAGGAGACAGCTTGGCCTTGTATCAATTGACTGCTGAAGCAGTGATTTCATGGCAATATGTAGAAAGCTCTGAAAGGGGTGTGGTTGGTGAAATGTTAATACCGAAAGACAGAAGAAAGTATATGCCCGCCAGACCTGTCCAGCAAAAATCTACATGCCCACAGTCAAAATTAACCTGCTCCGGATGTTCGGGCAGCATTACGTTCTTGCCCTGGGTGGGAGATATTAATGGTAAAGAGCGATCATAAATTGGCCTACTGCAGTGGCAGTGACATCAAAATGTTATATCACCGTTAGTGTTGATCGAAGCTGAAGACAACCGATTACTCCAGTTCAATCCAGCCACCGATGTACATAGCACACGTGAGGGGTAAATTTTATCTTAAAGTGTTCAGCACCAGGTTGGGGGATCAATTGTCACAGGTAAACATGGTGCATAAACTTAAAAGGTGAAATGATACAATTCCACGAATTCCTGAAAGTGATATTCTGAGAATTAACTTTGCATACATTGTTCATCATGTGTGGGTACAAGTTTAGTTTTTTATCTGGTCATTTTCTCAACTGTGCATTTGAATCACCGGAGTGTGCTAAAAAAATTGTAACACATTCAGTTCATGGTCAATTCATGTTAAGTGTAGGCTGTCTTTGTGCAACGGCATTAATTATACAGCCGACAAGTAATGTTTACCTCAAAATTAATTTTAAGGTCATGTGGTAACAATGTGATGGCACTAGGTTGTATGGGTGGTCTGGTGAAAAAGCAAACAAATGAAAGAGACCTGTCATCATCACTGATCCATGGCCAGCTCATTTTGCAAGTTTGAAGGATCCAGTTGCCGCCTCGAAGGCCTTTTGCAAGACACAGTTTCCTCCTCAGAGTATCATGGTCTAATACATTTCTCGGTTGAAAAAGCGGCATGCATTTCATCTAATGGAAATCATAATAGGGGGCTCTATGTTGGAGTGAGCTGAAGATCATATTTCTCCGATGTCTGTTGGTCTGCATCTGACTCCACTTGTCGGCAGGCTGGTCTCCCTATTTAGCCATGAGTAGCACGGTCTCAGAGTAAATTTACCTTGTGGGAGAAGAATAACAACGAAGACAAATATTGCCGTGTGTTACCGGCAAAGCATTTCTGGCTGGCCATGGTCTCAACGTTGGCTTGGTGTCAATTTCACGAATTGCGCCTAAAATGCACAACCTTGGTTTGTTAGTGTTGCACCTTTGAGGACACTTTGTGTATTTCAAGGAGTTTTCATGACAGGAAATAACAATGCGAAAATGTAGAAAGCTGTGTTAGGGTTCTTAAAAAGATTTTGATTAAGTCTCAGGGTTTTGCCAAACATTACTTTGCCGTTAACTTTATTTAAGACTTGAGATTTTGTGAGAACCTAATTCATAGTGATCAAAGTAGAGACATCACAGTGCTGCTGTCAACTTTGTGGTCGCAGAAAACAGTGGAAAAGGACACCTCAAGACTGCTGATATATAGTCCTACTGTGATGATAAGTTCGCAGTGCTTTAGTTATCTTTCCAATAATTGTCCTTCCAAATTTATGCAGAAGTGAAGGCAAGCCGCTACTTGCTACAGCATCTACCTTACCACAGTCCACTGCCAGTTATGATGATGGTAGTAAATTATGAAATGTATCTATGTAATTTGCTGGTGTAACTTGCTGACCAGTACATAGGCCAAGCCACCTCAAGCAGTCAAGCAGGCCCAAGGCCATTGATAAACAGTGAGATACAAGTACCATGAGTACAGTACACATGGTACATGTACTGGTAAATTGTAAACATGGGTAACAAAGGGCGAGGTCAAGCAAGGGTACAGAGTTCATATGGCACAATCTGCATTCATACCTATTAATAGCAGCTCAGGATTTGGTTCTCTGTACAGATTAGCTGTGCAGTATCACAACTGTTTATAGGCAGAATTCAGGCTCTAGATCGAGTACATGGAGAGCATGAAGTGAAGTTTTATGAGCAGATACATGAGATACCACATGTACCACGCAGAAGTACCAAACCGGTGGTGCTTCACTGAAGTTACCATGGTTACCATACCAGTACAGGTTCAGATGGGTACTTCTTTGTGAAAACAATTAATACTTCCAATCAAACAACTTCAAAAGAAAAGGGAATAAGAGCATATCATGTGTAGTAGGGAACTTTGTACATGTTGTACATAGGTATCAAGTAGACGTAGTAGTAGTATAGTAGTAAGTAGGCGAGCCCTGTAATCATGGTAATCGAGTCTTAACTCTTGTCGACAGCAATAGAAGTGTTCATCTTTGGGATTCTGTGATCTTGGTACTTATCATGTGCTTCTTACACTCCAATAAATATATGGCAGTACAACAGTACAACAAAGAAATGTCATGATTATCGATGGATGCCCAACACGAGGCGACAGGTGTACGTCAGTGTATTTACAAATTTATAGCACAATTTATCATGTGTTTATTTTAACAAAAATAAATTTATTTTAACAAAAGTGAAATGGAACCATCCAGAGTCCATGGTTCCAAGGTATTGAATCCAGAATCCAGATATTATTGCTGTTACAAGTATTGCACAGTACTGATGCACATGATACATGCAGAAAATACAAAACACTTCAATACTAGGACCCCACTGCCCATACATAGTTCTATACATCTTCTGGTATGCAGCATAGTGATACACAACGTTAAATATCAACTTGAACATGGAGGATGCAGAGTTTATCTAATGCACTCCGAGTGTATATTATGTCAAATATGTAAGAGGTAGATACTAAGAGGCAAATAGTTTAAATCAGGAGATTTGGTGACATATAAAAACTTCCTGTGTAATAATCTGATAATTCAATCTTTCAGATGCTGCTAATGATAGATTTCATTACCATGATTAGATAATTTATCAGCACTTCTGCTATAAGTATCATAGTAAAGCTATCATTAACTGTAACGTATTTTAGGAAGAATTGTGAGTCATGTTTTGCTCATACATTAGACATGTTACATGTGACAGTGTGATGATGGTACTGGTGTTAACTTTCTTTTTTTATTTGCCATAGTTACACTGGCCATCCTTCTAAAGAAAGAGAAAATCTAAAAAAAAAAAGTGTAGGTCTACCCTTTATCTGTTTATCATTTGTTTATTTTGGTGTATTCCCGGAGTTCGTAAGGCGCAGACTTAGTAAACTTACTACGTTTCTATATACATGTATGAGTTGTATACTGGGATGTAACAAAAAACAAAACAAAAAACATAACACACACAAATTTAGGGCTGTTAAATTGCTACCAGGTATAGATTTGAAATTGGTGAAATTAAAGGGGTGTGAAAATAAATGTCAACTTAGTCCTACAGACTACAGTTTGTGTTAGTTTACAACATCCAGGTCAATCTGAATCAGGACATTGGGATTTTATTGGCATACCGGTATTGTGTTTTATGATCGTTTTACCATTGTTTACAGTGTCACAACTTTGGCATTTTTCAATTATTAATCAAAATCTTTAACTTGAGAATGTTACAACTGAAAAATGTATAAATCATAAGAGCTGGCGTGACCATATCACGTTTGTACAAGGATGTCTGATAGGATAGAATATTTTTCTTGTAAAATGATCAAGTCCTAACAAAGCATGAATACAATGTACAGTGGTCCCTTTCTTAGTCATGTCAGTGGCCACTCTCAACAGAGGCAACCATCCTTATGTCATTGTGGGCACAAAAATTTACCACTGCTACTATAAATACATTTATTTCTTCCTCTTGTCAAAGGCCGCCTCTGTTTTGCATGATGTGGCCACGCTTCCTTGGCAAATAGGGTGGCCTTATTAGAGGGGGCTATCACTGGCTATTGTACACATATAGTAATTTAAAAGGCGACATGCATCATGTTTTCGTCCAGATAGCATGATGAGCAGTACTAACTAGATGTCTTTGACAGAACTAGATGTGACATAACTCGTGTTAGTAGCATACGCATATCATTTAGAAAATTTACTTCAGTGTATATCATGTATATACCAGGTATATACCTAATATATGACTTGCTTTGATTTCTGCAGAGAAGCTGCTCACCCAGTCGGCTAACAAGCGTGTGAAGGAGCTTCATCAGGACCTGACTGCAGAGAGACAGAAACTGGCAATGTTAGAGAAACAGTCGCTGAGCAAAATGGACGGCCAGAACCAGGAAATCCAGGTAGGGGGCGGCTATGCCATCATATACATGTACCAGTAATGTTTTAATGTCCGTAAGACTCCTTATCCCTGAACATGGTGCAGAAGCCCAAGGATTGCTGAACGAATAATTAGGAAAGCTGTCAATATGGATTGGAGCACTTGATAAATAAGGAAAATCAAGTATTGACTATTGTCAGATTCTTAGCCAATCACTGCTCAAGTTGGTGACATAAGTCAAAACTCAGATTAAAATATTTTCGAGAACTCCACACAGTCCTGGTTTCAGTTACCGGTTACCATGATTGCAGACCTACATGTAGTCATCCATAGAAGTTTCGAAGGACAACCTTAATATATATGCTCTAAGCTCGTACACTACAGCAGTACAGTGTGGGGGTAACCTTTGTTTGTCATAGCATGGTGTAATCTTTACCAAGAGAAGCATCCTCCTATATTAACGTGTAGAATAACACAACAGGTTTGAAAGAAACCGATCTTAAATAGCAAAAGAAGACATGTACAATACTCATTGGTGACACCATTTGTAGGTCGTCTATCACTCAAGCTGTCAAGCTTCTTCTGAATGTTGTCTCTAATGATGGCTATAGTGAGGTCAGATTCAGAATTGGCAAGCAATTTACCGGTATGTACTAAATGTTTGAACATAATTTATTTTACAGGTTTTAGACATACTGTGCTTGAGCTGTCATAGGTGTGTTTGTAACATGAAAAATAATGATAAAATTTACCCAGACTGATCACGAGGATGAGGAACTTTTTGATTTAGACAGTGTCCAGACTGGCTTGTACTTGTGTTACTGGCAATATCAGTGAAGTAAACGCTGGCTGTACAGCTTTCATGGCTTTAGTAGGTATAAAGTGACAATTTTATCATGGTTAGAGCAACCTGTTTTGTTGTACTTGTATTGAAGCTGTGACTTTTAACCACTGCTAACACTGAATGACTGTATGAACTTACGAGGTTTTGTGTTTTGTCTTTTCGCAGGCTTTGCACGCACGCATGCAGCAGAGCCATGAACAACACCGCGCTGAGATCAACGCACTACACATGCAAATGGAACAGATGAAGAAACAGCTGGGTAACGACCAGGCTCACGTTCTGCATCAGCTGAACGACGAAAACTGCAAACTGAAGGATGATCTGCTTAGGGCACAGTAAGTAATGTTGTATAATTATGTATCATCAAACCCTGCTGGCTGCTTTGGGAATGAATAGGGAGTATTTCACACCACAAAATCGCAAGATGAATAGTCGATTTCATTTGGACGACAAACTACTTTTGGTCATGTGACACCCTTTTGCCAGTCACATTTGTTACTTTATGAAACTTCGGCCTAACATGAGCCTACTTTGTTTTCATGGCTTTGTATTCTTTCAGGTATATAAATATATGCCAAGGGTTTAAAATACCCCCTATTCTCAAAATTTCTGCTCGCTTTGTGAGCACAATGTAGTCTATAGCAGCTACCATCAAAATCTTGGCCGTGGCTACCTGGTTTAGTCCTCCATGTTACCAGTGGATATTATGTGTGATGCATCTTACTTCTTACCATTGACAGAAAGCTTTACAATTAAATGTAATGCCTTCTACAGCTATCATCGGGGGAGGGGGGAGGGGGGGGGGGGCAAATCTGTGTACATGTACCGGGTAATACCATCAGGTTATCAGCAAAACATCTGCATAGTACACTTTTCTTTTATAATCAGACAGTTTCTAATACTTTTGTCATCTGATGTACAAGCATCAAGGCTGTCTGGTTCAATGATGATAAAAGCATGCTGTTTGAATGTTAGGATCCCCCCACTCATCAACCGGAACTTTACGCCAATTGCAACTTGCAGGTTTTCATAGTGTCTGTTTCTATGAGCCCCATCTGAGTAATCGGAAATAAACATGATAAATAATCTGATAATATGGGTAAATTTTTTTGCATTTCAGGCAGATGGCCACAAGCCAGGAGGAGGTCAACAACCTGAGGAAACAAGTCCAGCTGATGAACGAGGAAATGACAAAGAACGTACGCAAGCAGAACTCGTCCGAGAATGCCTACAAGAAGATGGAGCAGAAGGTCGTGCATTATGAGGAGACCATTCGTACCATGGAAGGAAAGCAGGTATGTGACAGTTATTGTCACTTCTCAGGTTGACAATCTTGACATTGGAGTGAGTGGAACCAATGATAGACACAGTACAAAAACTTATGAAAGTGTAATTTCAATACCGTAACAAATGGTTAAATAGTTTAATACTTCGCTATCTTGGTCCATCTATCATACAACCCTTTATTTTAGATCACCCTTGATTATAAGACCACTCCAAAGTGACACTTTGTGTTAAATGACTTCTATTTTAAGCCCCCCTGCAATATAAAGCCGCAAATCTTAAAACAGAGGGACTAGGGACTACTGTATATCAATAAAGATCAATACTGGCTTCAAAATATTCAGTTTCATGAAACAGTACAGTGATGCGGTGAACAGAAATGAATTTGACCCCATTTCATAGGTTGAGAGGTCACATTAGTCTTGTACACGGTGAGCAATTTTTTGTGGCCTACATACATGTCTGCCTCTATCAGTTTAGCCATAAATTTCCCCCTCAAAAAACTGATGAAATTTTAATCACCAGCAGACCTTATTCAGGCAAAGATTGAAAATATATAGTGATATAAGACGTCCGTCTTGCTTGTCTGCATTTGTAGAAAGACACCGAGATGGTAATGACCAAGAAAGTGAACGAGATTTCTGATCAGCTGCGCCGTGCGGAAGCCCAGAAAGCCAACATGAACAGAGACCTGGAGAAGGCGAACAGCAACGCCCACCAGGCCGACCAGGAAGTGTCCAACCTCCGCAACCGCATGAAAGACCTCGAGGCGGCCAACTCCAACATTGCAGGAATGGAGGCTCAGCTACAGGTTGGAAATAGTGATTTGAATTTTAGCTTTAGTTTCAAATTTGTAAAAATTAAAAAAAAAAAAGAAAAGAAAGGGAAACTGAAGTTAGGATGAACATGTGCAGTGTTCCTACTTTTGGTGATCGCAATTTGTATGTTAGGTGGGATTTTCCGCCTTCTTGTTATATTTAAAATATAAAAAATATAAGAGTGCACTGTGCTGATAAAATTTTATTTAGTTATTACTTAAGGGCATATGTAACTTTTGTATTTTCAGGAAGAACACAGGATGAAATCTGACCTGGAGAAACAGCTGCAGGCCCTGAACGCCAGACTGGCCGACCTGAATCAAGTCAACCATGACAAGGAGGAGGACTTGAGGGTATGCTTCACTGCACAATTACGATAATAAAGTTGAACTTATCAATATGGTGGAGCTGGGTTTGCTCCTCTGTCAAGTATGATAATACAGCTACATAAATTATTATATGATGGGTATATTTCAGAAAAAAATCCATATTTTAAAATGATATTTTAGTGTATTCCACTTATAGCACATAGATCTTTGCAGAGTTTCTGATATAACAAGAATAATAAAATAGTAAGATGCAGTAAAAATGTATAGAAACATCTGTACGAAACGTTCGCCAAAACAATGTCGCAGATTTTGTAACTAATATATTAACTGGAAGGCATCTTTCTTTGTCTCCCAGTCCGTGAAAGAAGAGAACACACTCCTGATGACCGAACTGAAAACCGTAAAGGAGCGCACCGCCGGGGAGGGTCAGGAATCTCCGGTAAAACCTGCCGGTCGTGCACCATCGGTGTCAGACGCCATGCCAGAAGAAGTAGCCAAGCAGGAAGAAACTTTACTGAAGACAGAATTTGACCAACAGTACGTATAGCAGAACCCTGCTTTGAGACTACCCCAGAAATAAAACCACCTCAGAATTAAGACCACTCATTTGCTGATCACAATTACACACCAACACCAGTGCAATATTGGTTCAGAATTAAGACCCCCCCCCCCTCACCCACCCACCCACCCCACCCCAGCGTTAAGACCACTTTGCCGTCCGTATTGTGGTCTTAATTGCAGGATTGTACTGTATACTGCAAATTGGCATGGTTACATGCATTATAAGCACCTTGAACCTTTTTGCAGAATAAGTAAGAAAGACGGTAAAAAAGACTTATTAGGATTATTAGTGAAATGCAGTATCTGTTTGACTGGATTGCTGGCTTCATTTCCAAGCTCTAGCTCAATATTAACATTGCGGACTTACTCCAAATGTTTGTCCAGAACGTACATGCATATAATATGCATAAATATGGTATGTTTGCAAGTTTTTCTGGAATGTTTGCTCCAGAATGCAGTCCAAAGACGAGGAGCTGAACCAGATCAAATCCGAACTGTCTTTACAACTGACTGAAGTGTCTCGGCTGCAGAAGGAGGTCTCGGTCTACCAGACCCAGGCCGCGTCTGAGATCCAGAACCAGCAAGGGGATCTGGATCAGCTCCAGAAGGAGCTCCAGGAACAGAAGAAGAAAAATGACGTAAGGCTCCCGAAGCTAGAGTAGAGAAAATCAACAATTTGCGGGTTCTCTCAAAAAACTTGACTGAAACATTGTTACTAATGTTGTGAGGGAGGCATTGCTGTGTAAAAAAAAAAAAAAAAAAAAACAGGAAGAAAATGTACTGCATCGTTTTCCATGGAAGTGATTTTATAACCACATGAAAACTTTGTTTGGAAACATTTGGAAACATTTTATGGTACAAAGTTCACAATTGGTTGGCATGGGAGTTTCTCTCGCATGTAATAAACCCCCCCCCGCCCCCCAGTAATACCAGTATTGGTATGATACTGATTACATGCTGACCTCACAGTATTATCTTGTTCATAACAGTAGAATTCTGCAGTTTGAGGGATCTTATCAAAATGCTTTTACTCCAATGTTTACAGTTGCTGGTAATCCCAATATCATATCTGGATAATACTACCTTTGTATGGTTTAAGAATTTTCACCATTTCTCTCCACTCCCAGACACAGGAAAGCAAATTAAACAGAATTTTATATCATTTTTGATAAGGTCCCCAATCAAATCTTAATGGTAGGTAAGGGAACGTCCTAAAGTGTATAGTTTGCAACTGAGCAGGGTCTTTTTCAGGAGAGTTCTTTGAGAGGTCTGAACTTGTACATATTTCTGACGTGGTGTCGGAAGTACATTTGTATCAACAATCACCGTCTTTCATATTTGTTTGTGGAAAAAAATTTGTCCCTTTTCTTCATGTTTCAGGAGAGTAGTCCTACTAATAGTTGACGTTTACTGACTGACCTTACAAACTTTTTAAAATTATCCTTTCTAAATCCTGTGCTAATATACATGATCAGGATAATTCTTTAATCCATTACTTTGTGGTTTACTATTTCTGTTCTTGCTACATGTAGCACTAACAAAATTATAAATTTCGTAGTCCACATCTAAATTTTACATTCAATAAACCGTTGTTAATTTCATCCGCATCTTGGGATTGCTCTTGACATTTGGCAGTGTATTATTTAAAATTCTAACGTAATCATGCATTTAATGGGAAGCCCACTCAACTTGTTGTCATTTCCAACACTGGACTGTTTTGGTTTTAATTTAGGACTTACGGAGGAAAAACTGGAAGGCCATAGAAGCACTGACTCAAACGGAAAAAATGGCCACCGATCTGAAAGAGAGTATGCAAAGCAAAGACTGTGAAATTAACAAGCTTAAAGGTCGAATTCACGAAGGGCAGAAGGAGAGAAAAGTAAGCGCTCCTTGCCGTCATACAAATGGGAATCTTTAACGCTTTAAGTGGTATTGTGAATGTTGAGCAAAGACTGCAACGTCATCGTAATCATGTCGTCTGCTGGATGTATATGCAGCTTAATATGTTTTCATTCAAGAAAAATCTTTGCATGATTACCGGTATATTAAGTTAATTGTCCTTGCATGATTTTCAACTTAAGGGATCATTTTGTATGCTTCTTCGATGGCAGACTTTTGTCTGATTTTCTTAATGATTAAGTAAGATTTAAAAAACAAAAACAAAAAAACCAAAGAAATACAAAAATAGATTAGAGCAGTAAACGTTCAAATTGGTTTGCTTTTTATCGTGTTTCTGCTTGGGGGAGAACTTTTTTGTTAGGAATAATAGTTGCTGAAAGATTTCTTCTTGAACTTCTAGTTTTGTTAACCCATGCATTATCATTTTCACAAATAAAAAAAGGATAAAAAAAAATAGGCTTGTGATGGGTTAACTTTTGATGCACAAATGTAGACCTTTTCATAGTATGAGGAAGAATTAGTTGTGTTAGGTTGTGTGTTTTAGAATAACATCCACATGATATTCTTTTTGATTTAGCTTCGGTCCTAACTTTTGCTACTGCTTCTAAGTGAAAAGCACCAAAATTAAAAAAAAATTCCATTCCCATAGAAAACGATAAACACTTGATACTAGTAATTAAGTTGTGTATGTTATGTTGGTGGTAGGTATAAACTGTCTTTCTCTTTCTGCGTGTACTATATTAATAACGTTAATAGCCTTTTTGTCGGAGTCAATGTAATCCTTTTCTACCTTTCAAATTTGCTTTCTTTACAACATACGGCTTTGATGTACCTCTTTTCCCCTTTTTTCTCCTGCTTTTCAGTAGGTCTTCTTGATGTTATTTTTGGTTTTGTTGGTCATGTCAATTCATGTTATTTAAAACATGTGAAACTTTAATTGTGAATGGTTGGTGGTCAAGTGAAATGATTTTACGTTTTGTTTAAATACGTTATAGATATATGATCATAGAAGTACACATTAATATTGATAGATATGGTTGAGGGTATACTATGTTATTGGATGAGGGCTAGCTCGGGATAGAAAATTATGGCATAGTTGCATGTAGTCTTGTTTTGCTTTGTATAATAATATTATGTAAAAGTAATGGCTTTTGGTGTAGATACATTTGTGGTGAACCATTCCACGATCTGCATTTTTGTTCGGAGAAAATTGCAATAATTATTCCATCACCTTGTGACCGATATCCATTTCCTTTGCCCCCGTGTAGGACTTGGTTGCCCTGTCCCAGGATGCATTGCAGCAGGCTAAAAACGAAAGCCAGGATGCAGTAAAACAGATCCAAAGTCAACTCTCTCAGACCCAGGGCGACCTGCAACAAAGGAACTTAGAAATGGAGTCGCTTCGGAAGGAGCTAGACATTGCGAGAACGTCCGCTCTTGCCGAGGAGAACAATTCTGCTCAGCAGCTGAGCAGGCTGCAAGAAGAGCTGCAGAGCTGTCAAGAAGAGTCGAAAACTGTCATGGCACAGCTGCATACGAAATTCGCGGAACTCGAGACTTCAAGCAAAGAGCTCGAGAACCTCAAATCTTCCTTGGAGAGCGACCTGATGGAAAAGAACAACCGGGTACAGGGCCTGGAAGATCAACTCAAAAAGGCACTGGAAGAGTCCGCCACCGCTAAGACTTCCGCGCAAGATTCAACAGACAATCTCCAGGCAGAACTTGCGGCTAAGGTAGCAGCACTCAAAGCAGCCGAGGAGCAGTTGCTGGAATTAAGGCAGAAAACAACAGTAAGCAAATGCCTTGAGGGGATGTTACCCTGTCAAAAAAAACCCTATGTTGGTTCTACCTTGAATTTCGAAGCGTTTGCATGCTACTCGTTAGAATCGTTACTAATCAAGCCATTTGTATATGAAGCCGTTACTGTGTGGTGAAGGGTTTGTTTCCAGCAGGTATTTCTAACTCTACTAAGATTATGATCCAACAGAGAGGTAGAGAACCTAATTTCGTTTTTGCATGAGGATTCACGGTTGTCTCTGATCAGATACATAATATTATATACTTCTGATAAACATGTATACATAAATGCACTTTTGGGTGCTCGGTACCATATCTAGCCTATTTTCATATCATTAATCTCAAGTTTCCATATTAAAGCATGATAAGATAATATTAACGTTTAAATTCTGCATGATGCTCTCTAAACATGCTAAATACATAATCCTTCATAGCTTAAAAAAGAATTAAAGAAGAACCACTCCTTCACTAAACAAACTCGAAGATAATTACATGTATAACTGCATTTCATGTATATTCAGTTATTTTATTACACATTACCCTTTCAATAGCGAAGCAATCCATGCTCACCTTCCTTTGTCTTCATCTAAAACACTGTAGATTGATATTCTGCTATGGACATAACGCTTTGATTATTCTACGGAAAATCGTCTTTTTCTGCAACCGTTATACTTAACAAAGAAGTCCCTGCATATCCCAACTGCATAACCCATACCTTTATACAAGAATGTAAACTGAAATAAGTCACTTTCACTACTACATGCACTAATATCAGGTATAATCTATACTAAACTTGGGGGGTTAATTAAAGCTTAATACTTTGTATTGACTTATTTTAAAGATATATACTTTTAAAAGTTAATATAATAAAAACATTTCCATCTCTCTGGAATCAGGTTAATGTAATTTCTGATATATAATTGTTCATGGTAATTTATGTGCAGTTCTACAGTTTTCAGCACATTCACGAGAAGCAGTAATCCACTGGTGCTGTAGTGGGTTTGATGTGTTTTGTCTTTTTGCACTTTACATGCTTTACAAAACAGTTTTTAGCACATGAAATATACAGAGACTGTATCTAGAGGGAGAGAGAGAGTGCAAAATTAGTCCATCTGGTTAACTTGATCAAGAAAGTGCTGCAATCTTTAACCACAAAGTCTAGCATTCTTTTTTGAATGATCTCCTACTTCAGTTTGTGGCGCCACACTCACACTCTCTCTCTCTCTTAGGTCTTCTGTATCAGTCATGGTAATGGTTTGTGCAGTGTGTAGCTGCTAGCTAGCTGTTATAGTGTTCTAATAATACATTTTGTTTCCACCACTAAAAGCTGCATGAAGAAGTGACCAACACCACCGTGGTGGAACTCACTCAGAAAATCGAAATCTTACAAGTCCAGTTGAACCAGAAAACCCAAGAAACCACAGACTTGAAAGAAAAGCTGGAGAACGCGTCTGCTGTTGAACCGAGAACAGAAGCCGTGGCTGCTCCAGAACAGCAACAGGAAGCGGTCCCCCTCGGCGAAATGCAGCGGCAGTTATCCACAGAGCGCTCCCTGGTGACTATTAGCGTAGACGGTCGAGAGCAGCTGGTTCGAAAAGAACGAATGGATGAGGTTGAGAAAGAACTGGAAGAGAAGACTGTTCAGCTAGAGACGCTGGAAAGGCAGCTGAGCGAACCTCAAGTAAGGATGCCTTGTATACATGCACGGCTTCCGCTTTGGTTCTACCAGTCTTTACGTTGTATTTGAATTATGTATTGGTGGTTGGGCTTGATGAATACATTGAATTCACAAATATGCATCATGTATGCCTGTTTCAGAAAGTATCGGAGCACAACTTTCATTTTCCGATTGCCAACAAAATCCTCTAACCCCTTTCCTTTATGTTGTGATCAATGGAAAAAAAATCCAATGTTCCACTTTGCTTCACTTTTCTTCCAGCTATTCTACATGATTCTGCAAAAAATCCTTCTATAATACAATGTATCTATGCACTTTTCGGGTAATCGATCACATGTTCGTATAGTTTACTTAAATTCTTTGCCATCCTACACAGTCATTGTACATTCTTGTTCACTCACTGCAGTGTACTCTTAAATGCCACGCTTCAAATACAGCCTCAGGATATCATATTAATCACTTTTACGACTTAATATTTTTCGGTCTGCTGCTAAAAACAGGCCTGTATGTTTTCATATCCCCTCAAGTCCTGGAGCACATTTTCCACTTCTTTCACAACAGCTGATGTTCTGGCACTGTCCATACATGCACATATTGTTTTAAAATTTTTCCAGCAGCCATATAACCCACTTACTATAATCTAATGATGCCACTGTTAAATCGAACTTATTTGTGCATGTATTTGTCAGTACTAACCATTTCCCATACTCCGACACACACGTAAAATTTTTTGATTCCGTACATAGTTTCATTTTAGCTTGAGCATTTTATTATATATTATATAAAGTTGCAGTGATACTTGCTTTAGAGCTTTGGACATTTTAACATCGCCTTTCAATACATTTATATTTATGTTCTCATATACAATTTAGATTATTTATCCATAGTAAATAATATTGGTTGAAATATGTATACTTAATTTATGGTTACATGTCTTTTTATTGTTTATGGTATTTACAGCTTGGTGTTGTAGTTTTTGCTTTTGCTTGGATTCATTTAAAACAGCCTTCACCACTTCCTTCCACCACTCCAGGATCCCACAGAGAGTAAAGATACTGTGCAGCCTGATGCCAGTGCCAAACTGCAAGAGGAGGTTGAGCAGTTACGGGCTTCGCTAGAGCAGCACACCAATGAGCTAGAGCAGGCTCGAGCACTGACAGAAGAATTAAAAAAGCAGAAAGAAGTATGTCAGAACCTTAATGAGAAAAATATCTGAACTATTCAGATTCTGAACTTGTGCCATACAGTCATACAGTATTACAGTATTACATGTGTTACAATAGCTTATGTCATATATACAGACCCTACACAATTCCGCACTCCGAAAATTGAAATTCCATGCTCAGAAAATACAACTTCTGCGCTAAAAATATCGAAATTCTGTGCTCGAAAATCAAAAAGATTCTGCACTCAGAAAGAAAATGCAATTCTGCACTCAAAAGCTGTGCCAAATAGACCGCTCATAATTCTGAACTCTGACAAATGCAAAGTCCGCGCTCAGAAAGTTCAAATTTTGCACCCCAAAACTCAAATAGTGCTTTATAGACATACATGTACCCGCCCAGAATTCTGCGCTCCGAAAAGGGAAGTTCTGTGCTCAATAAATGTAAATTCTTCGCTCAGAAAATGGAAAATTTCCACAATGACATGCAAAGTCTGCTTTTCCTCTCCAAATCGGGCATTTCCACACAAAGCTGCTCTTCCGCACAAGTCGAAATTTTGCGCTAAATTCAGCGATTCTGGAATCACGGAATCCTGGAGATACTGCCTAAGCTCCTGTGCACGTGAGGACTGTTAAAATGGCCACACTTTAAAAACCTTTTGAAGCATTTACTAATATTGCAATGGAATGCAGACAAAATGGGGAATTTGCTGTCCTGTCAGAATTACACGACGTCGTGCAATGTATGCTTTGGTCAACTCTGGCTGATTTCTGCAATCTTACAAGAGAATAGACAAAATACTTGGTCACAGCAGATGCTCCGACAATTTGAGTGTCAAGTCCCAAAGTATATAAAGCAGCTTTAGTGACTTGGACCTTCAAACTTATCTTTAGTTTTGTACTTGTTGTCTAGTTATGGTGTTATTTTGTTCCTTATCTGAAATAATTTAGTTGTAGCACTAGCATTTAATGTTGCAATCTTTTCTGTATATATTTAATTTTTTTATCTGCATGTCTATCTTTGAGATTATTATAGTCTTATATTTAGTTCAGTACCATTCTGCGAATCATCATCTCATCTTTAACCTTTGACCTTGACCTTCAGGAATTGGAAGGAGAGAAAATGGAGCTTACCACCCAGACCGACACAAAGAAACTGGAAACTGAATTAGAAAACAAAAATGCTGAACTTAGCAATGCACAGTCCCAGTTAGAGAAGCTTCAACAGCAAATTTCTGTAAGAAATTGATTTAAAAAAAAGGAACATTGTCAGACACTATTTTAATAACAGCTCATAAGGATGTAAAGGTGAAAACTGTGTAATGTAAATAATAAATACACCTGGGATTCAATTTCTTTGCCAATTTAATCTTTAGTGTGGCCCAGCCGATAATTGAGTATGACAAATTCCACCATACATGTATGCTATGCACCCATAATTAACAATATTCTAAAGCAGCAGTTTAGTGAAACAGCTCTTAAGCAAATAAGATGTATGTACAATGTACATATGTAGGCACTTTGTGTAATCTTGCTAGGAGCTACAGGAAAAAGAACAGGCACAAGTCCAGATTCAAACCGACAACCGCACAGAGGAGATCCATGCATTAGAAAAAGAACTGGGACATTTGAGACAAGAGAATCAAGTAAGAAATGTGTTGCAAGTTTGGGGTGGCCTTGCATTGATTGAAGAGAATGGGTGTTGGCATGCACTAACAATCCCTTGTAAATGTCATAAATTTCCTTGAAGGCATTATTTTTTGGCAAGAGTTTGTGATTTTGCACAAGAACATATTAGGGTGACGGTTACACTCCATGTCTTTTACTAATTTTTGAGCCAATATTTGTAAATGATTAATTTTGTAAGATTGGAAGTCAACTCAGAAGGAATGAAGGTCTTGTTCACTGTGGGAACCAAAGAGGCCTATCAAGGGAAAGCCAATGCCAACTTGCGTATGCTGTGAATACCTGAAGCTATCCAGATAGGTCCATTTTGATGTTAGCGAACAGTCATCATGGTGTACACTTAACAGATCCAGCGGTACCATTAGGTTGAGGAGAACTTCTAGAGACTGTATGTCGTCACTTGAATAGCACAAGAATATATTCAGATATCTGACACATTGATCCATTTACAGTAATCCCTCTCAAATAAGGCCACCCTAATTGGCAATAAATTGTGGCCACATTAAAGAGGTGGCATTTGGTGAGAGGGAGAAGTGAATACAATTGGTAGTAGTAGCGGCAAAGTGTTTTTTGCCACATTCATGACATTAGGGAGAGTGGCCTCTGTTGACAATGGTCACTAAGAGAGGGACCACTGTCACTGTCACATTGGTGAACGAAGTGAAAGTTGATCTACCATACTCTAGATTTTCTTTATGGTCTGTAGATGTATATATGGCGGCACCGCCACATCTATGTGTGTTTCTGCCTGATGTTGTCTTAGGGATTATTGAGCTTCTTTCCTTGTCGTTCTGTTGGTGTCCTAACATAGGACTTAGAGTACATGTAGTTGTGAAAACAAGCAACGTGATCATGCAAGTCTTGATTTCTGGTTTGGCCATACTGTGCTTACACGGGTTGCCAAAAGAGTCCTAGAGCCTTTCTCTAACACTCTCTGCTGTGCTGTTTTCACTCCGTGTTCTCTCACCCAAGGTTAATTAGTGCGTCAGTGCTAATTATGCGAATGGTGTCCATGATGAACCTTTCTTAACATGTACATCTTATTACAGGGATTATTGCCCTGTTGGTTACCATATTACAGATTCCAATTCCATGCAGTCACCTCAAGGTTTCTCCATGAGGCTTTCTGTCCATCCTGTTATGCTTATTGCACCTATAGCATACATGTATTTGTATTGTAACCGTTACTAGGCATATATCATGTGTATACTGGTATATTGCACAATATATCTGTATGTTATTGATTCAGAGATCAGACAGATTTACTTTAATGCACCATTGTAAAGCATTGTTATTGCACCTGTTTACTGGATTACCCATAAATACGTATTACTCTTGCTGTTGGAACTTTATTACATGTTACATGTACGTTGTCAATACTTTTGGGCTTCATAAAAAATACTTCAAGACGTATCAACAGGAGGAGGTTAGTGGAAAGGTTAGATGCCCCACGTTTGTGTCATGATACCCGATTTATTGACATATATATTGAAAAGAAAAGACATCTGTCTCCCCCCAAAGGAATTACGTCGAGGATGCGAGGCGGCTACTGCGGCCCTCACCAAAGCCGAGCAGTCGGCTGAGGCCGTTGCTCACACTCAGGCCCAGCTAGCTACCAAGGCAGCGGAAGTCGTCGATCTTCAGTCCGCCTTAGAATCGACACGGTCTCAGCTCGCAGTAAGGCTTACCGTAATTTTAGTCCTCAGTTTTTACCTCCATCCCCCTCCCCTTTGCTGCACTTCCTTGGCTAATACACAGAGGGGAGAGGGGAGGTCTGAGGAGTGTGTGCACAGTGTGTGTGTGGTGTGATAAGCAGACTGACCTCTCCGCTAGTCTTCAATCTCTCCTGGTAGGCTTCTCTTTGATCTGGAGTCCTTTAACTTTTCTGCTACATTGCTTGTTCTGAATGCTTCAAGGCTCAAAGAGAGGAGACCAGCTCCTTCCTGCATCGATAGTTGTGCATACCATATTGTATACAGACCTGTCACTGCTTGGCTTGGTGTGGAGAGGCACTCACTGTATGTAATCCGGAATATCGGCAAGCTGGGGCTGGGAGAAACATAACTCACCAAGGCGTGTAATATATATTGATGGGCTTTTGACAGCTTCTAGATGTAAATTTATCATCAGCAAGAAAGCTTTTGGGGTGTGGAGGTATGCGTAGTCATTAATCATCTTTTCAAAAGCAAAAAAAAAAAAAAAATTGAAAAAAGTAACTTGATGAATTATACAATGTACTGTTATAAACTATGTACCTGCAGTGCCCAGAATGATGCAGTCAATACTTTTGCTCTGTCTAGATTCTTCACTACAGATCTGCTTAAAATAGTTTGATACAGCATGTAGATTCTTACACTTACTGAAGTGATAATTGATAATAACAAAACTGATTCAAACAAACGAAAGGAAAAAAATAAAAACGAACAAAGCTGGGTTAAAAAAGCATGGTTCAAAAAAGCATGCTGGTATGTAACATGTTTAAGTTATTCATGGCATGTGATATATATTTGTATTTAGTCTGTAGGAGTGATATTTTCTGAATGATAACTTACTGCTAGCAATTCCCTCTGCTATTACTAATTCTACAAACCTAACTGAAAAAGCATGGCATAGTGTTACCTCATTCTAGCTGACCTTGGATTCCCTTTCGCAGGAGTCACAGGCCTTGGTGGCCCAGCTGGAAAGCCAGCTGCACGAAGCTGCTGGCTCAGCATCCGCGCCGGGTACCCCGGGAGCCGATCCGGAACCCAAGGTGGAAACCGTAACCAAGGAGGTGACGGTGTACACCCGTGTCCAGGAAAGGGCCCAGTGGGACATGTCTCAGTTGGTTCTGGATCTGGATACCAAGGAGGCGGAGCTAAAAATCCTTCAGGGACTCCTGTACCAGAAGGAAGAAGCGCTGCAAGTAGGCATCTGTCGCTTTTTCCCCGTCCTGGATTTGGGGGTTGCCTTGGTGCTATATTGATCTCACTTTCACGTGGCGGCTTGCATCTTCTTTTGTGATCGGTAGTGCCAGTGGTGTTGTGTGTGTCCTAAACAGGAAGATCTTTTAATTTTATCATTTTCCAGTTGTAATATGTAGTACCACATACCAGCTCTGCTGCTGTTGCTGCTGGTGGTGGTGGGGGTTACCATTGCTTCTCACTGGGATCTGAGCTTTCACTTGGTCGACTTATTTTCCATTTCAGCGACAGTACTGTCATATCTGTGTAGATTGTCCCCTTTTGTTCTGCTCGGCGTTTTTTCGTTTCATGACAGATAGAGTGTTGTGCCAGCTTATGAGGTTTGTCATGAAATATTGAGGCTAATACGCCTTTCACCTTTTATGCCTTTACAAAATGGATCATAGAAATCAATACCAAACTTTCCAACTAAATATTTCACCATGTTCAGTATGGAAACATTGTATTTGCATGCATAGTTACTAGTGTGCATGTATCTTATTGTACCTATACCCTAGCAACATATATATATATAATTTGGGAGCATGCCATTTGATGTGTTCTCTATTAACAACATCTACTTGATCTATGCAAAGACTGGTTTGCCAGTCTTGAAATTGCATCCAATTGTTGTACATGTCCCATGTATAGCTGCATGCTGCACTTTGCTACATCGTATTACTAAAAATCATGTTGATTGAACAACTTTAATGCATTCATTAAAAACTAGTAGTGTTCAATTTATTAAAACCAAAGTTATACTGTAAATGAAAGTCGTTATGGCCATTGTACATACACTTTGTCTTATCTACATGTCACAGTGTGGGTTTACCAAGCCTCTGTTGTCCATGTCAGAGCTACCTGGTATATCATACAGACAGACTTTAGTCGTACGGAATTTGTTGTTCATATTGACAGAGCTATGAAACTTGAGCCACAGTGTAGCATATCAGTCGTGAGAAAGTCCTGACTGACAGCTTGGTCGTTTCCACCCCTAATCCAGTCCCTCCAATCAGAGAGGGAGTCCCAGCTGGGTTTGGTCAACTCACTGGAAGAGGACCTGGACGCACGTAACGTGGAGCTCCATCAGCTGCGCGAGCAGCTTCAGGCACAGGAAGCAGCCCAGCAACAGAAATCTGTAAGCTCCTGACATGAACCAATAAACAGAATTAAACCCGAGAGAGTAAGCTGATATTTTTGGTGGAAAATGACAATTCTTTTTATTTCAAAGGATTATTTCCCGTTGATTCAGAGTCGGACGCTATACTTTAGGATGATTATTTGCTTACATGCTTTATTTTTTTGCACTGTTTATTTTTAAGGTGCAGGTTTAGGCTGCCTTGCAGTACATTTTTGTGCAAGCGCCATTATGTTTAGTTTTGGATGTATGTGTATAGCTTTTTGTTCAATTTATTGCTGTATTTGTAAGTCGGTGCAACTGTTCTTCACTGCGAATAGCCTTCGCCTTCACTTTGGCCCCTGTTTACTTTCTATGCATGAAGCTAGGGTGCCTTTGCATCTTCACAACGCTTGCATGAAGTGTTGAGACATCCACACTATTTATTTTTGCCCGTGCAGCCGTTCATTTCAAATTAACTGTTAGGGTTATTTTAAAGCAATAAGTAGAGTAAATATACATCAGAAGCATGTAAAGGAACCAATATACCCGTACTATTAATTGACAGAGGAGGGAAATTATTTGGATCAAAGAAAGCAAAAACTTGTAGTAAAAGAATTGCTTCTAATATGTACCCATCATACCTAATAAAAGCATTTAGGCTCAAGTTGGAAATAATAATAAAGTTATCTGTTCTGGGGTAACGCGGTAATATAATAACGTGGTAATATTCTGGGGTAATGTGTGACTATATCGATCAATAGGCAATATGTTTTGTGGCCTTAATGGTCACTTAACTTCCCTGTGGAGATAATTTAGAAATAACGCTAGTTTGCAGAGGAACGGAAGTAATGTTTTGGGTTAGGTTGGAATATTTTCTGCACGGTCCGCTATAAATATTTAGCTTTATTTTTCGTGGGTTTGGAAGGAAAGGAGGTTGTTTGAATTCAATTTTAATTCAAATTGACCATGAAAATGTGTATCATCATACAACTGTGGCTTGCTGTTCTGAAGCTGCTTTGCGGTTCTGTGCTTTGGTTGTACCTGTACATGTGCCGTCATGTGCCCTTGTGCGATATGCAAATAAGTGGTATAACTGCTACATATACCCAGTAAGAAAGGCGTCATGGTTATCACACAACATGTTCAATTGACTGTAAGACTAAATTGTGTATGGTCAGGCTAAAAATGAGTCATTCTTATTAGTCGCTCTTATCAATATAGTACTAGTACCTTAAGAGCTTTAGAACTTGTCCATAATGTAGATCCATAAGAATATGATTGTAACTAACTAGTGAGTTATTAAATTTCATGAATTGACCCATTTGCGTGTGGTCCATCTCGGAACCCTCAACATAGAGTACCAGTAGTCAGTTAGCATGAGAAATTAGACTCTACATATTTCATGTATTTATAACGTCATGACTTGAGAAAGTCAATTTACCCCCCCCCCCCTCCCTGGATGTGTCACTTTTTTTAGGGGGGGGGGGAATGAGATTTACAAAATTTGGCTGTTTGACTTTCTACACGTCCACTCAAAAATTCCCACTTCACTAGATACCTGGTTATTGCATGGGGAAAATTGTTACCGGTATATTGGTCACACGCGTGAAATTTATGGTTGAAGTCCCAGATGGATCGCTATTTTATGGGCAATTCTTGAACATATTGTAGAGCACATGCTTCTAGTTTAACTCTTACTGTTATAACACTAACTAACCCAGGGTATCCTCTTTCATTTTCCCTCTGGGTCACGGGTCCTAACAACAACGCTCCATACTCTTTTTAACATCTGCCGCCCAAGGCTCTCGTCCCTCGTCACTTACATGCATGCTACGATTTGCTTGGTCTGCGGGACTCCGCCTTAGACATGGCAAAGCTCAACCGCGAGCTCGATACATGTGTAGGTCACGTGGTTAAGTTGCAGTCAGAGCTGGAAAGTCAACAGAAGAAAAACAAAGTAAGACACGTGAAATGATGAATTAACTAGTAATTATACAACTGGATGAAATTAATAAAAATTGAACAAAATTTTAATTTTAAAGCTGTTAAGATTTGGGCGAAAAAGCGTAGTGGATGTTTGAGTCGGCATGTTCGGAGAATGCATGTTTGTGGTGTGCGGAGTGCTCACTGTAACATTGAACCTAATAGTAGAATAGCGCTTTAAAATGCATGAAACTTTCCACATGTTCCAAAGAAACATTTCTGGAATTTCCGGAACATTTAGGTTAGGTTAAATTAAGGTTGCAGTTGGCAGAATCCTCATGCTTTGCTAGTACATGTACATAGTATTGTACCGGTAAGGCATATTACAAAAAGATAAATGTTTCTTAAAAAAAATGTTGGCATTGGCATGTAATGGCTATGGACTTTATCGTTTGATTTTCAATGTTGTGTAGGAACTTGAAAAACAACTGAAGGAGCGCCAACAGGCTGTTGCCATACCTGGAGGCACCCCCTCTGACCACCACCAAATGGTAGTGTGT